>Ga0207695_10001634_pt1 | contig 36236 bp, 53 predicted proteins | sample KBSC54metaG_FD_184354 | JGI IMG/M metagenome (GOLD analysis project Ga0207695, IMG submission 184354) | Corn rhizosphere microbial communities from Kellogg Biological Station, Michigan, USA - KBS C5-4 metaG (SPAdes) (version 2) | ecosystem: Host-associated > Plants > Roots > Rhizosphere > Soil... | reverse complement strand
TTGGACTAAGCAATTTATTAATGGGTAGCGCTGGGACCTTGATATCTGGAGCTACTCTTAATGTTGGAGTTGGATTGACTGCGTTAAGCGACTTGACTAGTGGAACAAACAACACAGCCGTAGGAGCGCTAGCATTAAAGTTTCTAACTTCAGGCATTCATAATACGTGTGTAGGGCAATCTGCAGGAATGGATATAACAACGGGGAGTTCAAATACTGCGGTAGGTTATTCTGCTCTATCACATTGTACTACGGGAGCAGCTAACGCAGGTTCAAACACAGCAATCGGGGAAGCAGCACTCTCGAATATAACTACTGGGATTATAAATATAGGGATTGGTTCTGGGGCAGGTACTAACTATGCCAGCTCGGAGTCATCTAATATTTGTATTGGGAATGTTGGAGTATTATCAGAGTCTAACGTTATCAGGATTGGGACTCAGGGATCTTCTACTGGCCAGCAAACAGACTGTTACCTAGCAGGTGTTTTACGCACTAGTTCAGGAAGGATAGTCAAAGTTACAACACCTGGAGCCTACCCGTATACGGCGTTAACGACAGACTACTTGATTTTGGTAGATACCACCTCTGCAAGAATAATCAACCTTTTAGCCGCTCCAGAAACAGGAAGAACCTATGTGATCAAAGATGTATCTGGAACTTCTAGCATTAATAATATAACAGTCCAAGGAAATGGTTCTAACATTGATGGTTCTGCAACATATGTGATTAACTCAAACTACGCATCCATAACTGTTATATACAATGGAACCACTTGGTCTATAGTTTAAGAGGAATATATGGCTTACAACACACCTACACCTGGATCTGTAGGAGTCTGTGGGGATGGATCTGACGGCTCAGTGACATTCGACGGTACCACTGTTATTTTGGGACTCACCCCTAGTGCGAACGTTTATACTCTAGCTAGAGATCTCTTATTGGCTTCTTCTACGATAAATAATGGTGTCACAATCAATTCTAATGGGTTTAGGATATTTTGTAATGGAACACTAACAAATAATGGAACCATATCACACAACGGAAACAATGGAGCAGCAGCAGGCACGGCAGGAGCTATTCTTCAAAACACCAACTCTACTATTAACTCTGGAACTACAACAGGAGCTTTAGGGACGGCAGGAGGAGCTGGGGCCACTGGCGCAGGAAGTCCAGGAATAAACACAGCGGCTACCGTATCGTCATATGGAGGAGCTGGAGGTAATGGAGGAGCTGGAGGAAGTGGAGGAGGGAATTCCGGTACTCAAACCACACCTGCTGCGACTTCTTCAGTTTTAAGGTTCCTACCTTTCGCATCTCTAGGATACACTTTTAATGGTGCTGGAACTGCAGTCAGAGCGCAGGGAGGGACAGGAGGTGGTGGAGGTGGAGGAGACGGAGCCGTCGCAGGAGGAGGCGGCGGAGGTGGTGGTGGAATGGTCATAGTTTCAGCCTACAACATAGCAGGGACGGGAGCAATACAAGCTAGAGGGGGTAACGGAGGATCGCCAGCGTCAGGGACAAACTGTGGTGGAGGAGGAGCTGGTGGAGGAGGACTTGTGATAGTAGTGTCTAGGTCTATTGTTAATGGAGCTATTGCAGGTCAAACGATCGACGCCAACCATGGAACACCTGGTAATCCACAAGGTTCAGGGGTTATTGGTGGTACAGGAAGTAATGGAACAATAATAATGATTAGACCTTAGGTAATATGTCTTACAAAGCGCCAAAAACCATACAGGTCCTGTCCCAAACATCTATCAACTTCCTGAATACCGGAGTGACAACCCTATTCACCAGTCAATCGGCCATGGTGATTGTTGGAATTACATACTACGGCGTAGATGTTAGCGGTGTGATAGGAAACTTCTTAGCTAACTACGGATGGACCGGCCCGAATTATGATGACTTCGTCATGGCTGGAAGCTCTAACGTTAACTCCACTGGTCAGGTTGATCAATCAGGATTCCCAGGCGGAGGTACTCCTCAAATAGTCCTTCCCGCCTCTACCGCGTTTAGGGTCAACGTTACATCAGGAGACCCTACGGCAACTACAGACACACAAAAGGTATACATCTTTGGATATGAAATATGAAAAAACAACAGCATTCAAAATCTGCTATGAAGCACCCAGACCTTCCTGGAGAGGGATCTAAGAAGAGATCTAAAATTAAAGATCCAAAGACCAAGATAGCGACGGTGATGGAGGAATATAAGCAAGGGACATTGCATTCAGGAAAAAGTAAAGCCCCTGTATCAAATCGAAAACAAGCGGTAGCCATAGCTCTGAGCGAAGCGAGACAAGCAGGGGCCCGAATACCTAAGAAATAGACACATTTATTTTACGCCGATGAGACCTTCTAATCCTGACTCGGTTGGGTACTCTTTGGTGAATCTTCTCTCTTTTTAATACGCGTCGACCGATTCTCAATATATTTCTGCACACCATCGTAATCTTGTCCCATAATCTCACGACATGCGATATCCCGATTATGATTGCTGTTCGTACTATGTGGATCGCTTTCGGAAACGGCCGAGCAGCCCATTGTACAGGGGCAACACATATGCGCCATAAAAAAAAAAAAATAGATTCAGTCATATTCGTAACTGCATCTCCCAATAGCCCTAAGATTGTCCTTTCGTTTCTCAACCTTCTTACTTCATTATCTAATCTTTCGATGGTATGGACGCAGTTTTCTAGTATCTCCGCAGCTCGTGCCATCTCTTCCTGATTACTATCATTCGCCTGTTGCTGTTCTGCTGTTATCCTACGATATTCCTCAATACACTGTGCGGCTAGCCTCATTCGCGCATTTATGTCGCTCTCTTGCTCCTCCCCCTTAGCAGCAGGAGAGCATGACATTTCGAAGTTAGCAGATTTGTCACTCAGTTGTGGTTTATTTGTCGGTCCCATCAAAAGCCTGCTAGATTGTTAATTTGTGCAAAGTCTAAGGCTGCTGTAACTCCTCCTACCGCTGCTGCTGCAGGAGCTGCTATCCCAGCCGCTGACAGCACCATGCCACCCAAAATAACGGTATCAAATACTAGAACACATATACCCAATGACAGAGCTGCTGTCGCTATTATTTCGGTAAAATTATCATAGATAAAATTTGCTATGTCAAGGGCCAGCTTGCACATTGCTCTGACAGCCGAAATCACGGAATTCTTTCCAACCTCAGCTATGTTTACAACGGCATCAACCAGATTTTTTGATAACTGCACTACCTTTTGTTTAAATGCCACTAGACGACTACCTGTCAGATGTCTTGGAGTTTGCGATGTTGCTTGCACAGCTATATTAGATATTCTCTGAAGAGCCTCAGCTTGAAATCTGCTAAGATGATCTCTTCGTCTCAGAGTAGTTACTTCAGTCTCCAAGGCCTCTCTAGGCATCTGTCTTGGATCCATAACAGCTTGCATAGCGTCTCCAGTGTAGTGATAAATTTTTACCAGATTATGATTTTGTCGTTAAAATATCTATGCAAAAAAAAACTTAACAACTATTATCTAGAAAATTTTATAGGTGTGAAATGCACAAAAAGATCATGAAAAAAGCCGCTTCAGCGCTAATGAAAGATGCTAAACACTATTCCAGTGAAGCTAAACATGCAACCTCTAAAGTCGAGAAGAAGCATGACAGAACCGAGAAGCGAGAAGCCGTCTCAGCAGCCAAAGATATGCAACGAAGAGCCAAAAAAGCTCATGAATACTGATACTGAACACGTAGTCTCATTCGACGGATATGATTTCCGCTTCAGTAAGAAGATGAAGAAGTTCTCTTGCTCATGTGGTCGGTATTGGTTTTCTGGAGACAGCTACGACCATTCAAGATGTATAGAATCCATATAAGTCCTCGGTAGATCCGAGAGTGGGGAGGTGAGTAACGTGCACTTCCTCCCCACACCATTCTATTATTTACCTCACTGTCTTAAGTCTTTTTTCTAGGTATTCAACCTGATCATACAATGAAACTATCTTGTTAGCTAAGATCCCCACCAGCAAAGCGGTGGGGTCCTCGGTCATCTCTAGCCATTCTGAGGCGTTTTCTTTCAATTGTTGTACAACCTCATCCGCGGTCATATAGCTGCCTCTACTAGTTGTTCAGCTTCGAATTGATCTTCCTTGGGTTGTTTGTAGAACTCACGCTGACGTGCGTGATTCGCATCCATATTTGTTGTAGCGGCCTTTTTCATTTTGTCATATAGATCTGCAGGCATGTCAGTCATTTTTTGAGACCCGAACTTCTGCAGGATATATCCGTAAAACCACTTCTGATACCCCTCATCGCATTCATCAAGGATCATAGTCAGATCCTGAGCCTGTTCCAAACTCATTTTTTCAGACAAAGGAGGAGATTGAGGATATGTTCTAACTTCTATATCCGCTTGTGTCATCTCCTCCTTGGTGTAAACGCCTGACATTTCTGCAGGAAACGCCTTACGGAGAGCTTGTGCCTCAGCGCATTTAGCCAGCATAGTCCTAGGCATAGTCGACCACATCCCCATTGGCTGACCTTCTTTTGTTCTCTGACAGTACTCATCGATATAAGCACTCGCACTGACCAAGTGCCACATTCCGTCTACCGTCATCTTTTTAACATAAGCGGTAGCGGACAACAGCTTTCCATTTTGGTCGTAGGTGTATGTAGGCTCCTGACCAGGCGCATATCGATCAGTCCTTTCAGCGATCAGACGATATCCATCAATCCCCGTCTGAATCGTCATTGTCTCACCCCATGTGCCATCAGGCTTTTTTCCTCTCCGTTTAACTGCATAAATTTGTCGCATAAAGGGATCGAGCTTTGTTTTTACGCAGGCCATTAAAAATACTTCGAATTCCTCATGAGAGACTCCTTTGCAGATTGTATTCTTGAGAATATCCATTTGCTGAGGAGTAAAGTGACCTTCTTGTACACAAATAGATTTATTCATATGATTTCCGTTGTGGTTGTTGTTTGCTTTCATATTACATCATCCTTAAAAAAATTGTTGATAGTGCCGCCTATTTTTTACTAGCAGTTCAGAGGAGGCGGCACTTCTTTTGGTAACCGACTTGCCGTACTCCGTGCCGGTTTGGTCGCCGGTCACCACGTTTCCTTGCTTGCCTTTACGTATTAAATTTAACATAACCGTGAATTTTAAGTCAACAGGAAAATTCTGAATGATAATCCTTGAGTGAAAAGTGAATATGTGATAAATTTAAAGACGTAAGAAAAAAATCATTACAAAGGAAAATGTATGCAAATCATGGTAAATATGGATCTGAGGACTTTCCTGTTCTTAAATAAGATTCAATTAAAAGAATTTGCCAAGCAGATAGATTACACATCTAACCAGATTTCCGAGGTGATGCATGGGAGACGACCTGCAGGAAAACGTCTAGCTAGAGCGATAGAAAAAGCTACGAATGGGCAAGTGAAAGCTGAGGATCTAATCCGGAAGAGAGGGACCACTTTGTCCCACACTCCCGAAAAGTCAGTAGAAACAGATGAACACGATAACCAATACCATGATCCAGAGAGCAATTAGGCTCGTTGGGAAGGAGTCATACTTCAATTCCTCTTCCTCTATGGGAATTAGGTTCTCCTCAAATACGTCCGGGCAATTTTGGCACATGACAACACCTCCTGGGTGGAATTTATATAACATTTTTAAAAAATTTGCTATATATATTTGTGTTTCCACTTGATAAAAATATACCTTTACCTGTAATCAGGTAAGGAGTACGCAGGAGGTTTTATGACTGTTATACGCCAAGAATTTGAACTGCCAGATCTTCCACCTAGGTATTTTCTGGAACAGGTATTTGATGGAGTGTGTAAAGTATACTGCTGGCTATGGGATCGACAAGACAAGGAAAGTTACTATACGTGGGACGAGCTGAGAAAAACTCACGATAGGAAATCGTTCCGCAGCTGTATTCGAAAGTTGGGCAATCACGGTCTACTCGACTTCAAAGAAGACAACAACGGCGTCCACATCCATTTGGTTGGATGGGACGACGTGGTTGATGAGGCGGACTGAGATGACATAAGCCCTCTACCACATAAACGCATAGTTTGTTGGCAAACTGTTCTATGCGTTTATGCCACGACTAGAGGTATAGTCAGGGACTAGCTGACAAGTGCCATTATGCACTTCTTTTCTATTTCCTGATAGTGCCTCTTGTAATTAAAATGAATTCTTTACAGGAACAAGAGGCATATCATGTCCCCAGACCAAGATGGAGTACATATCCAAGATCTTAGCTCCCTGCACCGTTACCGCACGGAGATTCCAAACATCATATTCGACATGTCCTTAGACCCATATGAGTTTAAGGCATACTGCGTCTTTAAGATGACTGCAGGAGATCGTGGTTCTTGTTTTAAGTCTATGACGACATTATGTGAATCAATTGGATGTCAGAAACCAAAACTTATAGATATAAAAAGAGTCCTACTAGAAAAAGGACTAATAAGTATCCAAAAAAGAAAATCAGATAAGGGAGGGGATATGCCCGATCTTATCTCTATCGTAGATATATGGCCTCAGAACATGAAACTCATGTCTCAACGTTATGCTTCTAAATCTTCAGGGGGGGGTAATTCTGCATTGCAGGAGGGGGGTAATCTAGGATTACGGGGGGGGGTAATCGTAGATTATGGGGGGGGTAATCCAGGATTACCCAAACAAGAACTAAAAGAAGAAGATCACAAAAGAACAACAACAGCAACAACACCCAGTATGTCTGCCGCTATGGGCAAACCAAGTGCTGGGGTGGCTGCTGCTGTTTTGCCTGAAAAAAGACAAGCAACAACACAGGCTTCGCCTGCTTCGAAGCCTACGGCTTCAAAACAACCAGCTATCGCGGGTCCGCCTTCGGCAGTCGAGTCGATCCATTCAGGGCTAAAAAACATTGACATTTCAGAGGATGAAAAGCGATCGATCACAAGGGCCTTTAAATCCAACCAGATCGATCATGCATTGAAGTGGCTATCTACAACAGACCAAGTCATTAAATCTATTCCTGCGGCGATTAAATGGGCTTGTAAGGCAATGCCTGAACTTCCTAAGCCAAGGCTCTCAAATCTTGAGATGATAAAGCAGCACTTTATCCATGGGAATAAGTACAACGGCGCGGAATGCTACCTAACTTCTGAGTATCTTTGCTTCGAAAGAGGGACTAGGAATGAGTTCGTCAAGTTTGATAAATATTTTTCATTGATGAAAGTGAGGGACCTGTGTAATAGTTTCGGTATAATCTACCCTTTTGACGATAAATGACTACATATACGGAAGAAGACAAAGAGACATTGATCCTATCCCTTCTCATAAGGTTTGTGGATCATCATCCCGAAATAGATCGAAGATTCATTGATGATGTGTTCGAATTCATGGATAAACACGGGTACATCACAGATGGGCAGTTGGATTCTCTCGAAGAAATTTACAGCAAACACAGCAGTCATGATTTTTTTGATTGGATGTTCTCGGAGGCAGAATGAACTGGATACTCATTGATGGCAGAACACTTTTTTAGACAGACATTGAATCTACCTATACGAACCGTAAGCGAAGCCAACAGCAACGAGCACTGGCTCACTAAGGCAAAACGTCATCAACAGCAGCAACACTTCGTTCGACTGGCGTATAGACCTCCTGATCTGAAACAGACTACTCCATGTAGAGTTACTCTCACTAGACTCGCTCCGCGTCGCTTAGACAGCGACAACTTGCAGATGTCATTCAAATGGATCAGGGATGAACTTTCCGATTTGATTTTGCCTGAAGAGGTTAAGACTTATGTTAATCGAAAGGGAAAGCTCAAGACTCTAAAGGGACGCTCAGACGATGACCCGCGCATCACATGGCAATACTCACAAGAGAAAGCATCGGTTCTTGGTATTCGGATTGACATAGATTTCCCAGAGCCCTCTTAAGATGGGCATTCTCTGCCTGTAGTTCTTCGAGTTGCCCCTTCATCTGCCCAAGCTCTGCGAACATCTTCCTTCGTACCTTTCCCATACTCTCAACCAATTCGTCTATCTGCCGTTGCATCATGGACAGGTGATGTTCTTCCTCAGTCAAATTGTCTAGATTAAGATATAGTTGCATCATGATCCTCCTGGAATATATACAAGCATCTATGCATAAGATGTAAAATTCAACTAAATAAAAATCTTTACATGTGATATGAATAGATATTCACCTAGGAGTTTACATCATGCAGTGGCAACTGAAATTCGTTCCCATCAAAGAACTTAAGGATCACTCAAAGAATCCTCGCCAGATCAGCAAAGAGAACATGGACCGTTTATCTAAGACAATCGATAAGTTTGGGCTCATTGACAAGCCGATCGTAAACGCAGATATGACCATTATCGGTGGACATCAACGTGTCCGCATCATGAAAAAGAAAAAGATAAATATTATTGAATGTTGGGTTCCAGAAGAGCAGATCTCTCCAGAGGATCTAGACGAGCTCTGTATCGGGCTAAACCTCCACCAGGGGAGCTGGGACTGGGATGTATTGGCAAACGAATTTGATCATCTGAAACTATTGGAGTGGGGATTCTCTGAGGAGAAATTGCTTGGTTTATCTCAATCTATTGAGGAAATATCAGGAGATCAGGAAGAGGGAAAGAGAGAAAAAAAGAAGAAAACCTGCCCCAACTGTGGACATGAATTTTAGATGGGGAAGACTTTCGATGACATACGGAAGATCATGAAGTGCCTTTTTACTCAAGCTCCTGGCGATGACGCCTGCCATAGCACCGGTGACATAATCATCGAGGTTATGGCTAATGACTTGCTTAAACTGCGAAACACATCAATCAGCGATGTTAACCTGAATCCTAACGTGACTGGGTCAGTATTCCCTATTACGATAGCATCCATTAATATCGAGTGCCTAAAGGCCCTTGCATAATATAATCGCCACCTCTCCCTAACGGGAGAGGTGATTACAGGTGAAGATGAAGACATACAGCCTAGACTTAACGGACCCCGAGCTATTCTCCTACCGACATTTTACGTTCGACTCGATCCGTCTCCTAAAGAAAAAACTACCTGAAGGCAAGCCCGATGGTGTAAAGTATATAGTTATCGGCGAGATGCACGGATGGATTGAGATAGCGTTAGTCAAGAGCTACTGGAGCGGTAAACTCATCGTCAACTCTCCCCATCACGTCAAATGGATGGCAGATCGAGTTAAAGAGGTATATGGAGAGATTCTATAATATCTCCAAAGGTATCAGTCAATAATTATAATTACACATTTGCTATGATATTTTTCTTTTAACTGTTTGGAAATTTTTTCAGAGTTTTTATGGTAATATTCTAATTGTTTATTGTTTACTTTTTCTCGGTTCTCTTTCCTCAGTCTCCTGTTTCTTTCCCTACTTTCTTCCCTTATCTTTTCTGCATTTTTCTCGCGAAATTTTTTACTATATTCTCTAACTTTCTCCTTGTTATTTGCAACCCAATTTCTATAATATTCTGTGTATTTTTTCCTAAGAGATTTCTTTTTGTCTATATTTAATTCTTTTAACCAATCAACATTCTCCAAATTTACTCTCTCATCTGAATCTATATCTTCTAAAGTACATATACACTTTAGCTGAGATTTCTCGCACGTCTTGCATGTTGGGATCATGGTTCCTCATTGGTAAAAAAAGGCATCCTTGCCAGTCCTCCTGAATAGAGGATACAGGAAATAAATATTTTCTTTCAAATATATTTTTATGTAACTCAGGGTATGCCAGATGACACCCATTTTTTAAAAGAAAGACTTTTGTGTCACCCGTGTTCATGTTTTCGTGCTTGACAAAATGAATCACGTGGTGATAGACTGGGAGATGTTAGACAGAAGGGTACTTTGCATGACGGCGGCCACTGACTAGTGTGGCAACTTTACCCCCTCCAAGGAGAGGCACTATGTCTAAAAAGAATCGTAACGCTGACCGCTCCCCCAACAGAGATTGGACTCAGGTCCTCACAATCGTAGGAGCAAACATCACTTTGATTTTGGTGATGTTCGGAACCACAGTGGGAATGTGGATGCACACAGACAATAAGTTAGAGGCCAACCATAAGGAGACTGCTGCTCAGTTGAGAGCTATACAGGACGAGATGAAGGACTTCCACGGACGCCTATGTGCCATCGAAGAGAGGGGTAGAGAGCGTAAATGAACTGGATAGACGTTAATAATCAGTTACCTGACTTATATGAATTCGTATTGGTATTTGCAGACAACCAAGGATCAAATGAACCAAAACCTGTGTCCCTTGCTAGGTTACTTCCAGGAAAGATGAACTGGCAATTTATGTGTGAGTACAATGATACATCTGGGGGAGGAGTTTACCAAGATATTGAATGGCCTATGGAAGTGGAAGATATTACTCATTGGATGCCTATCCCATCCTTCTGTGCGCCATTGAAGAGAGGGGGAAAAATGATAATATTTGATTTAGACGGCACCCTGGCAGATTGCGAGCATAGGAGTCATTTTGTTGACCCTGTTAAAGCTGGAATGATGGAATGGGTTTGCATAGGATCAGGAAAAAAGAGATTTGGATCAGGTTACAAAGATGGACTTTTTCAAGAATGGAAACCTGACTGGAAGTCCTTTTATGAGGCATGTGATAAGGACATTCCTATTAATCCAGTTATAGAAATATTTATTAATCTATGGGATTCATATAAAAAGAAAATTCAGATTTGGAGTGGCCGTTGTGAATCGGTAAGAAGTAAAACACAAGATTGGCTGTCTTCATATGGTCTTCCTGTTGGTTCTTATCTAAAAATGCGTCCACTAGGTGACTCAACCACTGATGATGTTCTTAAAGAAAGATGGCTTGATGAGATTCTCTCTCAGGGTGAAAAAATAGACTTCGTATTCGATGACAGGCCTAAAGCTGTTCGTATGTGGAGACGTCGAGGAATCTTCGTTTTTAATTGTTGTCAACATGATAAGGAGTTCTGATATGACAGGTAAGCGAATAGGATACGTCAGGGTAAGTACCTATGAGCAGAACCCTGAGCGTCAGCTCGATGGACTAGAGCTGGACAAGAAGTTTATAGACAAGACAACAGGAAGAGACGTGGCTCGTCCTCAGCTCCAGCAGATGCTGGAGTACGTGAGAGAAGACGACTGCATCTTCGTACACTCTATGGATCGCTTCGCTCGCAGCTTGAAGGACTTAAAGCAACTCGTAGAGGATCTTGTGCGGCGTCGCATCCAGATTAACTTCCTAAAGGAAGGACTGACGTTCGGGTATGGCACTGACAACGCCATGCACACCCTACTATTACACCTCATGGGGGCCTTCGCAGAGTTCGAGCTGGCCTTCATTAAAGAACGCCAGCGTGAAGGTATCGAGAGAGCTAAGAAGCTAGGTCGGTACAAGCTCACTAGCCCTCATAAGATCACGGGGGAGAAGCTAGAGCAGCTAAAGCATGACCTGATAAGCACCCGTAAGACCATGGAAACCCTAGCCAAAGAATACGGAGTGACTAGGGTGACCATTTACAGGTATAAGAGAAGGTTCAAAAAAGAAGGGATGCTGACCAATGTCTGAATTAGGGCTAGCCTACATAGGAAAGATTCTCTTCATAGAGCCTATACTCAATGCCGAGTTTATAGAGTGCGCTACCGTGGTCTGCGGCAGAGGCGGAAAGTGGCGTGGAGTCGTCAAGAAGGGAGACTTCAAGGATGGGGACATCTGCACCGTGTACCTGCCAGATGCCATCGTAGTAGCCTGTGAAGAGATGATGTTCTTGAAGGACTCAGGATGGCGTGTACGTATGCGTCGCTTCCTTGGAGCTCCTAGCGAGGTGGTCATAACTCCGATTACGACAGCTGCGTCGCTTGGAGCAGCTTGCATAGTGGGGGAAGATTGTACACAACTACTGGGAGTGAAGAAGTACTTCAAGCCTCTCCCTGCATCTCTTAACGGTAAGATGGTTGCAGGTTTCCCTGCATTCGTCCCTAAGACCGATGAGCTCAACTACCAGACCTCAGAAGACCTGGTTCAGTCTCTATGCGGTAAGGACTATTACATAACCGAGAAGCTGGACGGTTCTTCCACCACTGCGTTCAAGTACAAGGGACACTTCGGCGTGTGCTCTCGTAATTGGGAGATAGAGGCGGACGAGACTAACGGTTACTGGGAGGTGGCTTACCGATACAAGCTTCCAGAGACCCTGCTTGAAGGCTTTGCAATCCAATGGGAAACAGTAGGTCCTAAGATCCAGACTAACTCTTTGGGCCTTCACCAGGTGGACGGCTTCGCCTTCAGCGCCTACAACATCGAAGAGCACCGATACCTTACCTACGACGAGTTGGTGACATTTTGTAACCGACTGAACTTTCCTATGGTCAACGTCATCTTGGTCGATGACGACTTCCAGCATGAGGGAGTGGAGTGGCTCGGGGAAGGAACATACCAGAACGGGAAGCCTAGAGAGGGCGTAGTCGTCCGATCGGTTGATAATTTATTAGGACATAAACCTATTAGCTTTAAGGTTATAAATCTTAACTATGAGAAGTGATATTGAAATCTTATCCGAAGAGCACGTTTTTACTTCGGATGAAAAGCTGAAACACTTCGGCTACGGAGAGTGGGTCGAAGAGGTCGACCTCCTACGCTTCCTATATTGCGGTTATACCTGCATGGTCAGGCGTACGGCGTTGCAGGAATTTGATGGGTCTCTCTTTGGAGGTTTCCTATGCGGATATGTGCACATACCACAAGAACATGCTGTGTTTGGAGATGATCCCGCAGAGATCCCAGTGGATTGCCATTGGGGAATCACGTTTTGTGAGAATGATGCCAGCAACCACCTAATAGGCTTCGACTGTGGACACTCTGGAGACTTGATCCCATCACACTCTAGATTTCAAAAAATTATGTGCACGACTATGTTTCCTCCTCCTGAAGGTTTAGAGAAACATCCATGGTTCAATCCTACCTATAAGAACATCTCTTATTGCGTCGATGAGTGCTGCCACCTAGTGGACCAGCTAGAGGTAATCCAAATAGCAGCAACGGCAGGCTCCGATGATGAGAACCTATGATCCCCAACAGACCGAGACCGAGCAAGAGCTTCGGGACGTCGCCAACTACTGGCTTCAGCGTTGCTACATCGCCGAGGTCGAGCTCAAAGGTATGCGCAATATATGCAAAGAAAGAGGCGTGGCGATATCTGTGACGGATCTAGTTCTAGCTATGAATCAGGTGGATTCCAATGGGTCGTAACAAGAAGACTTTAGAGGAGCAGATCAACGATTTCCTGGACGTATGGGACTGCAAGCAGCTCACCAGTTTTTTGCGTGACATCATCCCTCTTTTTGAGCTATACGATGTAGACGACGAGGACGACTGGCTAGAGAGAGACGTCGGAGGAGACGCAGAGAACGTGAGAACTATTCGTCTTCTACGAACGGTTTATCTTATCTCAAAGATAGTCAGCAACTTTTCTCCTGTCTTCTGCAAGATTAACTCTGAGTTTAGAGACCTATGGAAGAAGATTGAGAAGGCAGGAATGGAATATAAAGATGAGGGAGAATCGATATGCGAGACTGCAACAGATGTGGAGAACACCCAGTAGATTGCCAGTGTATGGTCAATAAACCTATGCACTACCAAGGGGAAGTGTTCGAGGCGATTGAAGTTATTGATGACTTCGGGTTAAACTTCAATTTGGGAAACGTAGTAAAGTATATTCTAAGGTGCGGGAAGAAAGGGAACGCCATAGAAGATCTTCGAAAGGCAGATTACTATCTAAACCGCGAAATCAATCACTTAAGAACTAACCATGGCAAGACCTCCTAAAGAAATCAATTGGGAAGTAGTAGAGCGTTTAATGGAGTGCGGTTGTAAGGCCTCTGAAATAGCAGGTAAGTTTCGAATTAATGAAGATACATTCTACAGAAGATTTAAGGAAGAATACGGAGGAAGTTTTCAAGATTACAAAGGGAAGGCCAGCGAATCAGGATTAGCTGAAATTAAGGCTATGATCCATGCTAAAGCATTAAATAATTCTGCCCCTGGAAATTCTAACCTCCTAATTTTTTTAGCCCGTTGTAAACTAGGAATGAGAGAGCCCTTGGTAGCAAATGATATCGCACCTAATCAGTCACGGATCGACCAATCCCATGTCATAATGAAGCTAGAACATCGCATAACAGAGCTTGAGGAGCTGATAGGTGAAGACAAGCCCCAAGCAGAATAAGAGCTTTTCCGAGGCTAATCACAGATTTAATATATGGGTCGGAGCGGTCAGTTCGGGGAAGACGTACTCAAGCATTGAGCGATTCATATTCGATCTTAAGAACGGTCCCCCTGGCGATGCCATGATCATCGGGGTTAACCGTACCTCAATACAACGTAATATCCTCACCCATCTATATAGGCAGCTAGGTTTCCCATGCCCTACAGAAAAGGCGTCAATGAGCAAGTTGTATGGGAGAGATGTTTGGTTTGTGGGAGCTCCAGACGTATCCGCAGTATCGACGATCCAAGGCTCTACGCTTGCGCTTGCGTACGTAGACGAAGCGACGAATTTGCCCGAACCTTTTTGGAAGATGTTAGAGAGCCGCTTACGAGTCCCAGGAGCTAAACTACTAGCTACATGCAACCCTGAAGGGCCAGCCCACTGGCTTAAGAAGGACTACATAGACAAGCCAGGTCTAGACTTAAAGGTTTGGAACTTCAGTCTTGAAGATAATCCCACTCTTGATGAAGCATACAAACAACAGCTAAAAGCTTCCTACTCAGGGATGTGGTATAACAGATATATCCTCGGGGAATGGGCTCTAGCCCACGGAGCAATATACGACTGTTATGATTACCAAAACGAATACACTCAACCTATATCAAATCCTAACTATTATATCTGTGGTATTGACTACGGAACCACTAACGCGACTGCCGCAGTTCTATGTGCGGTTACACCCAATAAATGGCCGCAAATATCGGTGGAGTCTGAATACTACTATGACTCTGCTGCAAAGGGACGTTCTAAGACCGATGAGGAACTTGTCCGAGATATCCGAGCCTTTATTGGTCATAAAAACATTGCTAGTATATACGTGGACCCTGCAGCTGCTTCCCTTAAGATCGCGCTCAGACAAAAAGAACTTCCTGTACTGGACGCGAATAATGACGTACTACTCGGCATTAAAATCTGCTCGAAGTTTATTGCTGGAAAAAACATTGTCATCAACAAAAGCTGTACTGTCCTAAGGGAGCAGGTACAGTCCTATGCATGGGACCCTAAGGCAGCCGACCGAGGAGAAGACAAACCCATCAAGAAAAACGACCATTGCGTAGACGCTTTACGCTACGCTGTTTGCTCCGCATTTCCCCAGGGGGAGTTCTCACATCCAGACGAGAATATCTCATATGATCAGCTCCGTCGCCAGGTCTTTGGTTACGATGACACTGGGATGTTTGGCCAAACTATTGGGGGATATGGGTAAAAAGCGATCCTCACCATGGATTACCCCACCCTAACACGTCTTACCTCTCCAATCCAATCCACGCCGGACCCAGCTATACCCAGCATAGACTAATCCTGCCTCTGCGCAACGTACCGATCTTAACCATTCCAAACCCGACCTTGCCACACATCGTCGCACCTCACTCAACCCGACATGACCGAACCAAACCCGACCCTTCCCTGGCACTCCGTTCCCGATCCAGCCTTACCTGACTGCATCAAGCGCAGACACGCCTGGACTTTTTTCACAGGATCACGCCTCTCCTTTAGGGAGAGATTAATCATAAACCCATGCCATGCCATCCCTTTCCTTACCTGTCCGAGCCGGACCTATCCGAACCGAATCCCACCAGACCGTTCCACAGAGGACCACGGCTCGCCATAGTCTCTTATCCCTCACCCTTTAGGGGTGATAGGAGCATATAAATCCCTAGCTTACCTAACCTGACCCTACCCAATCAAACAACCACCCCTCCTTTCCTCGCCTTGCCAGATCTCACCTATCCTGACCGGAACATACCACACATTTCCTATCCGGATCCGACCTCGCCTATCCTAATCACTCCAATCCCCACACTGCGTTGCCTTAAGCTATAACTCTGTAGTCCACGATATTAAATCGTCCGTAGGTTGGTCTAAAATCCCCTAATCCAATCAGTCGCCCAGCTGTCTGAATAACATCGTTCAGGTCCATCTTAGAGATGTACTCGGGGATATTAACCAATAGATTAAAAGTCGCCTTCCATCCAGCTTTCATAGCAGGACGGACGCGATTAATGCCAGATCGTTGAATCACAACGCGCCTCTTGTCTTCGTAGTCCCATTGCTTGCAGTTCAATGAAGATAATGGATTCAGGCATACGATCGCAGCTTTGAACAGGTCCATAGCGGACTTACGAGGTGATCTAGGGTCCTGTCTAAACTTAGCTGCGGTGATGATTGCCATCCTCAAATACTCTCCAGGAATGCATAGGTTATTCTTTTCGTCTCGGTAGACATAGGATTCGATATTATCTGTCTTTTTTGTCTTAGATCCCTTAGAGGCAGCACTCTTGGCTTCTACCTCTTCACAGTTCCATCGATGGAATAGAAGATCACTAACGCCCTCTATGGTCACTGCAACCTGATAAGGGTATGTGTTTTCAATAGCATCTTTCCCACCGTTGGTTGGTACATCGCCACCTATATTTTTCGCCTTACTCATTTTTTCCTCCAGTTTATACGGGTACTTCTATGTATACGCGTATCAAGTTTTTTTTTGCAAAAAAATAATTTGATAATGTGTAAGATAGGTTTGTATATGAAATTTGGGACACTATGCCATCGTACGAATCAGGACAATACAGCCTAGGTTATATCGATCCTAGCGACGTCTCCGCGAAAGAATTAAAGGGGATGATGGATTGGTTCTACAATTCTAATTATCCCACGAACGCTGTTTACTGGATGCAAGGAGCGATAGATAAGCGTTTTAAGGTCGGAGATCAGCAACTATATAATCAAGTCTACGGTCAGAACTCACAAAGCGTACAGAAGTTCTTCTTTAATTTAATTCGACGTCATATCAATATGATATGCGGATTTCAGAGGAAGAATCGGAAATCGACTATCACTTTGCCGATAGGCGAACAAGATGATCCTCTCGCGGATGACTACAACAAAGTGCTTCGGTGGTGTGATGATAGAGACGGCTTCCAGGAATATTTTTCTCAAGCATTTGAGGGGGCCTGTGATACCGGGGAAACCTTATTACATCTATACCCAGACTACACGAACGACCCAGTATCAGGAGATCTATTTACTGATTCAGTGGCGTACAATAACTATCTCATAGATCAATACACGCGTAAGCAGGACCTAAGTGATTGCAATGGTATTTGGCGTCGTCGTTGGACCTCTAAAGTAGGTGCAAAATTACTCCTTCCAGGTTACTCAGAAGAAATAGAGAAGATGAAGCCGGGTGGGATGAAGGACGGTAGATTTCCGCTACAGGCCGAGCTGCAGAACGTAGCGATGAGCAACCTGTTCACATACGATGAGTTCTACTATAGGACAACCAGGCGTGGAAAGATCATTGTAGATCCTCTCTCCGGAGAATCTGCTGAATGGGAAGAAGATGAGACAGAAGACAAAGACATGATGGAAAGGGTGCTACAGCAGCAGCCTTGGCTCATGGTTAAAGAAGTAGATATCCCCACTGTTAAGCTAGTCATCGCTCTATCTGGAAAGACTGTGTACCACGGTAAGACGCTTCTTAACACGGATTCCTACCCTTTCATCCCCGTACAGTGTTACGTAGACCAAGACATCCAGGCGTACGCTTGGAGGAAGCAGGGTGTAATCAGGAACCTACGTGATGCGCAGTTCTTATACAACATGCGTAAGGTAATTGAGCTACAGCTGTTGCAGTCCTCTCTTAATGCTGGGTGGATCTATCCTGTAGATGTTGTAACCGATCCTAAGGCATTCAGGCAATCATCAGGAGGAGATGGATTCTTAGTACCTTTAAAGGCAGGCCATCTACCTAATGAGATTCAGAGAATCGAGCCTGTATCCATACCACAGAGCCTAATAGAGCTGTCCGCCAGCTTAGCAGAGGACATAAGCAAAATATCGGGTGTAAATGAAGAACTTTTGGGGGCCGCGACAGATGACAAGAGTGGAATACTCAGTATGTTACGACAGGGTGCTGGACTTACTACACTGCAGACTATCTTTGATAAACTCGACTATTCTCAAAGATTATATGGAAAAATCCGTCTACAGGCCATTCGAAAGAACTTCAGTAAAGGTAAGGTACGCAATATTCTTGGCCATGATCCGGATCTACGCTTTTTCACATCTCATAGCCAGAAGTATAGTGTCTCGGTGGAGGAGGGTAACTATAGCGCAACTCAGAGGCAGACTGAGCTTCAACAGCTTCTACATTTTAAGGAGATCGGGATGCCTATTCCCGATAAGTCGATAATGCGTGCCGCTATCATAACGAACAAAAAACAGTTGATGCAGGATCTAGAAGAGCAAAATCAACAACAACAGCAGCAACAACAAGCGCAGATGGCTCAGCAAGAGAAGACAGAAAACGCCAAGATTATGGCTATGTACGCGAAGAGCAAGGTTGATATGGCTAAAGAGGCTGAGACATATGCTAAGATGCAGGAGCTACAAACTAAGGCCCACCACAATGAGATATCTGCCGACCTAGAATTAGTCCGCATGATGGTGGAGCTTGAGGACATGCAGTTTGCTCAGTTCAAGAATGCGTTTGAATATGCGCAGGCAGTCAAATTGGCTAATCAGCCAACAACTCAACAGCAGCCCCAACAAGGGGTTGCAGCATAGAAGATAATCTGGCATATTTAAAATAAAGATTTAACAGGGGTTCATCATGAAAGATCATCACAGAGACAAAGCCCATCCTAAACCTCATGGCGGTGGTATGCCGGCCTTTGAAAGGGATCACTGGGAACACAAGATGAAAGATGTAAGTGAAGCTGATGGCCGATACGCATCAGAAATGCACACGGCAGAAGAGTATAAGCACAGCGTGGATGCGTTAGCTCACTATGTGAAGAAGCATAGAGCTCAACACTGAGGTCCCCTCCATGGCTAAAACGCATCATAATCCCGACTATTCTAAAGATCGAACTGCAGACGTGATAAAGCACGGCAGCGGCCCTGCCGTGCCTAATACGCGTTGGGAGATGAAATACGAGCCTACCGCCAAAGGTAGCGATTATGGAGGCGATGTATTCATGCCCCGCGCAGGAAAGGATAGGCCTACCCCACATAAAAAAGTTAACGAGTGTGATCACTGAATGACAACAGCCGGCGAGCTATCACTCAAAGCTCTTTCAGATACAACAAAATACGACGCGCTTGAAGTTGGCCATGCAATGGCCGATGATATTTCTAAACATCTATACGATTCCATATCCGCTCATAAGTCTATTATAGATGAGTCGGAATTCTGCGTAGTTATGGTCATCGCTAAGGATCCTTTAATCAGGAATCTAGTTAGAAGAAAGTTCTACTGCTGGCCTTATCTACCTAAGCCACGCCCTAATCAGGCCGTATTCCTATATAATCGATCATTGGATCGCATAACTAAACGCCTATGGGTTCTTCCTTGCGATATGGTAATGGCTGAGCTAGCCACTGGTATTGCAGTAGATAAGCGATATGAGACTATGCAGGCATGGTCTATCGCCTTTTTCAATGGCACCTTCTGGGACTATATTAGATATGAGCATGACATCGATATGATGTCTGAGCGTGAATACTTTTTACAACATCGACAGAAACTCATCGATGCGGGATGCAAGATTCCTCAAGGATTCGTCCGAGAGCCCTTTGACTTTGACAAGATCCAGATCAAAAAGATCATACACCCGAACGCAGCCTGAATCTATTAATGCCTTCTCAACTGGTTTTGAGAAGCAAAAGATAGAGATGGGAGCGTCCCCCATCATGAATTTAAGCGTCTTTCGGTAGTCAAGAAATTTTTTGAAAATTTCTTCTTTTATTTGGTGTCTCTTGCTATCATCTAAAATAGACTCTGTAACATTTGCCTCTAACATTGGAGACCTTTATATGAATGACAATACTCAAAATATATCTGAGGAAAATAAATTACCACAAGAAGTTACGAATAAAAATGAATCTGAAGTTAAACAAATTCCCGAAGAATCGAAACAACAGGAGGCAGTAGAGGACCCTAACTGGCGCGCATTTCGAGAAGCAAGAAAAAAGGACCGAGCAGAGAAGGAAGCAGCAGAGAGAAGAGCTGCAGAAAAAGAGGCAGAGGTTGCAGCTCTTAAAGCAGCGATGGAGGCTGCTTTTGCAAAGTCAGCTCCTCAACAACATCAACAACAAAACGAATACTACGAAGAGACTGAAGACGAGCGGATAGAGAAAAAGGTGCAGGCGATCCTGTCGGCTAGAGAAGAAGCAGCGGCTAAGGAGAGAAAACAAATAGAAGCTCAGGAATATCCAATCAAACTACAGCAGGCGTATCCCGACTTTAATTCTGTGGTCAGCACTGATCATCTAGATTATCTCGAGTATCATTATCCAGAGATAGCATCTCCGCTTAAGAGACTTCCTGACGACTTTAACAAGTGGGCAGACATATATCGAGCAGTTAAGAAATTTGTTCCTAACCTTTCTAACGCGCGTAGAGATGAATCTAAAGCTAATGAGAACTTTAATAAGCCTAGATCTATGTCATCGACCACAGTAACGCAGCCCACAGATAGTCCAGGTAATATGAGATTAAGCGACGAAAGAAAGGCCGCTAACTGGGAGAGAATGCAGAAACTTCTAAGAGGAGTAGGTTGACTTAAAATGTGAATTCAGTCATAATATTCCCTAGAATATACCTAGGGGGCACCCGAAGAGCGATTCCCGATCGCCTGGTATATCTTTTCATCGGGTTTAACCGCGGGTGTTATATGTCTAAAGAGCAATCTTGTCAATTTTGCCAAAGAAAATATATAGGATGTCAAAAGGAGAAATGTCATAGTTGTTATGGGCTTTTAAAAAAATATGGAACGACTCGTCCTAGTCATTTCAATAGGAAATGTGATTTTTGTGGAAGTGATTTTTTTAAAATAAAAACTTCTAAATTTTGCTCTAAAGAATGTTACAGAAAGAAACTTAATGACAAAAAATTTATTGAATACAGGATTGAAAATAATATTGATTTGTCAATTCCAAAGAAGTACAAAGCTCCTACTGGAAGCGGGCATAGAGAGCCTCATGGGTACATATACATAAATAAGGTCAAACATCCAAACTCTACAAAAAACGGTAGAATATATGAACATACATATGTGATGAGTCAGCATATTGGTCGTCCGTTAAATAAAAAAGAAAGTGTACATCATAAGAACGGTGTTAGAGATGACAACCGAATTGAGAATCTAGAGTTATGGCACAAAGGGCAGCCTGCAGGGCAGCGCGTAGAGGATAAAATACAGTGGTGTAAGGACTTCTTAAAATCATATGGCATAACATCGATTGATTAAAAAAAAGATTATACATACTATGGGGGATGCATAGCAGGGGCTAGCATCCCACAGACTGAATGGTACCTCGTCAGTACAGCTGAATAAGTTCACTCGCAATGAACATGAAATCAACTGTATAACGAGGTTTTTTTATGTCCTTTACTACGGGCATCACGAACATAAACAATCTTGCCCCTGAACTACCTGTTCAGGCTTCTGAAGACCTACTCAGCACCCCCATGTTCAACTTGATCCACTCGTTCGGTGTAGACCTGCATCACGCAGAATCCTATATCGGTAAAACGACTAGGATGAGCAGGTTCGAAAGATTATCTACTGATGGAGGTCAATTAGATGGAAGTGGAATTGACCCAGCCTCCGAGGTACCAGTTCGTACTGACATTGATGCAACTATGGAAATCTATGCCAAGTCCATCGTTACAAACGAACAAGTAATTCTGTATGAGAATAGTAAAACTCTAACTAAGTTTACAGCTCTACTAGGGCAATGGCTGAGAGAGAAGGAAGATCTCCTGATGAGGGACCTTTTTGCAAGTTCGGTCAGTTATATAAATGCCACTGGCGGAGGGGGAAACGCAGACCAGCCAACAACCATCTCCCTACAAGACGTCAATAACATAGAGCGAATCCTATTAAATAATGATGCGCGATCGATGTTAACCAACATCGAGGCTGAGCTTAAGTTTAATACTACCCCTGTCCGAGATGCATTTCTTGCTCTTTGTAATACCAACCTAACGGCGGACTTACAGGCAGTACAAAACGTAATTCTTAAGGCAGCCTACCCAACTCAAACGGGGTTAAGGCCAGAAGAATACTGTTCGATATCTCGTTTTCGCTTTTTCGTGAGCTCTAAGGGAATTAAGACTCCCGGAATCTCAATGCTAGGAAATACGGTCTATTCAATCCCGATGTACGGATTGGAAGCCGCCGCCAAGATAGAGCAAAACAACTACACGGCCATCATTGGCTATCGTCCTCCGTGGGTTGTATCCAGCGTTGCGCAGAACAGCCAGTTATATGCCAAGTTCGCGATTGCTCGTGCGATTACGAACCAGAACTGGATTACCGGTCTGAACGTAACTACAGCAACACCATCTTAAGGGGGGATATATGCCTTTTACTATTATCACGGGTGGATCTTTCACCTCTACGGGCGCTGGGGTAAGAATTCCTCTTCCCAGTTCGGCTGACTACTTTGTTACCACCAACGTAACCCAGATGGCATTAGCTCCTGCGACTGGTGTTGTTGTGCGTGCTGAATGGTTTGGGCCTAAATTTGGAGTGGGAGCAAGTGCTTCTAACAGTGGATTGAGGTGGAAAAAAACTGATAGCACGAGCGCTATCAATATAAATTCATTTTCAACTGCAACGGCTTCGGACGGTTTCACATATGTGACTGTCGTACCTCAGATCGAGCCTCAAGCTCCTAACGCCATAACATCTATCACAGCGGCATCACCTGCGGTCGTTACTCAGACTAACACATATTCTGAGAACGATATTATCCAATTCTATGGCACCACAGGGATGCTACAGATTGCTGGGATGAATTTTCAGATCTCCACAGTGTCTGGTTCGGGGTATACCTTAACAGGCCTTAGAGCTGCTGGATTTTCGGCTGCAGCTACGGCTGGGTTTACCCGTCGTATAAGCAAATATCTAGCCGTAGATCCTCAATTTCTCTATATCACAGAGATCACAAAAGCCACTCAAGCTGTCGTTAGGACGTCTGTAGATCCTACTGCGTACTATGTCGTCGGCATGAAGGTCCATTTTAGTATCCCATATAGCTTTGGAATGACTCAGATGGATCAGCTGACCGGAACGATCGTAGCTATGTCTTCGACAAACTACACCATGACCGTGGATATAGATTCGTCGGCATTCACGACGTTTGCGTTCCCAGCATCTACTTCTTCTCCTTCTGTTCCATTGTTTGCTACTTTGGCTCCAGCAGGTGCTTCAACTCAGCTTGACCCTGTTACGCATGTTCAAACGGGTTATGACTTCCAGTTCCAGCCTTTTAGAACTGGCCAATTCACTCCATATATGTTTTTGGCAGGCGGTGCGCAGTCTCCTGCAGGAGCTGCGAGTGACGTAATTGATTGGATTGCCTACAAATTTGAAAACTAAGGGAGGCTCAATGCCTAGGCATAAACTAACACATGCGGATGAAGTCAAAGGTGGGCATCACAGCCACCCAGACCATCATCACAAGGCTATTAAGCATCATATGGCTGCGTTGCACAAGATGGCTAAAGACGGACATAAGCACCACGCTCATGCGCACGCGGCCAAGCAACACCATAAAGATAAATAATGCCTAACGCCTACCTCCCGGGGGTTATACAGATCCCTAGCTCCTTGTTGGTGACAGAGGCAACTAAATCCAACCCTATGGTCATTACGGTGGCCATAGGGAATTCCTCTACAGAGGTAAACACATATATCGTGGGAATGGCTGTTAGGCTATTTATCCCTTGGACGTATGGAATGTGGCAGGCAAACGGATTGATCGGAACGATTACGGCGATCAACGGGAATGATTTTACGCTGAATATCGATTCTTCGTTGTTTGACACGTTTGTCATCCCATCATCAACCACAGAGACACCTGCGAGCATATCTCCGGCAGGATCTCGTAATTTGCAATATACCAACGGTACGGACCTAGCGGTTCCATTTCAATCACTCAACAACATAGGCAACTAATGAATAAATTAACCTTAGCAACGGCCTCAGGGGAGGCGCACGGTCTAGTTAACACACTGGCAAACTCAGTTCGTTCGGATGATTTTAAGAGATTATCTCCTGAACATAAAAAGATGATGGAAGCAGAAAAGAAAGAAGATGCGCGTATAGTGAAAGCTGAATATATGAACTCTAGAGGTAATCACGAACGCCTTACAATGCCTTACTGTAAATACGCTGGAGACCCAATTCAGATGTGGAATTTTATTCCTAATAGGGTCTACGATGTGCCTTTGGGTCTCGTTAAACAGGTCAATGACAAAAACAAAATCATGAAGAAGAGGGCTGGCTTGGTAAGTGTTGATGACCAACCCGTAAAGCAGGACTCAAGCCCTCTAGAATCTGATTTAGATGGTCAATGGCTTCATAAATTTGTTGCTGTAGGATTCTAGATGACAGCTGTGTTGCCAGCTCAGAGCACATACACCTTTATAGAAAAAAAGGTAAGGCACCTCACAGCTTCCTCCAGTGAGGCTGCCTTATCGTCTGCCGACATCCAGCAAGCCGTAAACACATTCTACAACCAGGATTTCCCCTATGCGGTCAAGCTCGATCAGACTAGATCCGTCTACAAGTTTCTCACTATTCCTAATGTGGATCGCTATCCAGTGGATGTGAATAACCTGCAAGGGTTTAGAGCTCCTGTCTACTTCGAGGGAATCCAAGGGAACTTTTTCAAGAATCGGGACCAGCTATATAATCTCTATCCGCGCTTTCCAACGCAGTACCAGCCCATAGGGGGCGACGGAGTTACGACGACATTTAATTTTGTCCTATTTGGAAACAACCAGAATCCTTTTCCACAGCCTAACTTCGGCATCCTAAGCACGCAGCTAGTGATAGGTGGCATCGATAAGAATGGGAATCCAATCCGCATAATAGATGACGGTGGCGCTGTTGTGAATGGCTTTGGGATAGGAAGCAACACAACTACGGGACGATTGCTATACATCACTCAAAATAATGTAGGCAACAATGTTTATCTGGATGCGTCCAACGCCCAACAACCCTCCATACCTCCTCTTTCTCCTCTGCCTGTTCCTAGTCCTCCTGTATCTCTACCTCCGCAGTATTGTGGGACAGTGAACTATGTTACTTCTGCGATATCTATCACGTTCCCAGTGGCACCTGCAGCAGGGACGATGATTAACGTTTGGGCTGCTCAATACAACGTAGGACGTCCATATAACTTATTGTTTTGGAATAACGAGTTCACAATACGCCCTGTTCCTGATAACGTCTATCTTGTTGAAGTAGAGTCCTATCAGACACCTTCTCAGTTCATGATGACAACAGATAATCCAGTTCTCAATCAGTGGTGGCAGTACATCGCTTATGGGGCTGCTTCAGAGATCCTAAGAGACCGTCAGGATATGGAAGGAGTAGCCAATCTGCAGGAAGGATTTAAGCGGCAAGAGGCTCTTGTGCTAGAACGACAAGGAATAGAAGAGATCCAACAACCAAATATTACATTATTCAACTCCGCCCAAAATAACTACGGCCTGGGCTGGGGTATAGGTCCAGGGTTCTGATGGCAGGATATTCCCCTCTACGTATCGCAGGAATGTCTAGTGGTCTTGTCCAGGAGCGCGAAAACTTTCTTATCCCTGACGACGCTTACCCCAATCTAGAGAACGCCTATGTCTGGCGTGAGCGCATATTACGGAAGAAAGGATACCAGCTCCTGGGACGTTTAAGGCGAAAGATTGGTACGACAAACGGGTCTGGAAACCTAGTAGTGGCAATCACTCCTACTCCAATACAGCCTGGGATAGCTTCCTTCGTGGTTGGTTCAGACAACTTTCAGGATTGGGGAGGCGCTAGTCCCGTTACTCTACGCACTAATAGTTCCGGATCTGCGGTACTAGACCGAGCAACAGGCATTCTTACAATCACAGGCTCTCAGGCTGGAGCAGATGTATGGTACTATCCTGGGCTACCAGTGATGGGAATAAGAACAAGGGAGCTTCAGAATAGCGCCAACGATCAGACTATCTTTTTCGACCAGAACTACGCGTACCGCTTCAACTCAGTCACTGGACAGTTTGAGGAGTTTCCAGCCCCTGCTACTTGGAACGCCAGTGCAGAGGGGGTGGACGGGGCTCATTTCTTTTGGTCTACTAACTACTGGGTGAGCCAAGTAAAAGTCCCCAATGATCCCATGACAAATTTATTTACGACATCTGGCGTAAAATTATTTTGGGAGACTAATAATACAGGGGAAAAAGGAAACACTCAAGATCCCATACGAATCACTGACGGAACTACATGGGTAGATTTTTTCCCCTCGGTGGCACCATGGAGCCAAATAGATTCAACTAATTTCTTGGTTAATGCCTTAGCTTTCCTTCCTTATCGAGGTAGGATGGTGATGTTCAACACCTGGGAAGGAACGAATACAACATCTGCACAGAACTACTTCAACCGTATCCGTTGGTCTACAATAGGAAATCCGTTTATTCCCTACTCAGCAGGTCCACCTGCTACAGGATCATGGCGTGATGATATCAGAGGACAGGGTGGTTATCTTGATATACCTACGAGTGAGGATATTGTTGCTGTGGGTTTTGTGCGCGATAATTTGGTTATTTATTGCGAGCGCAGTACCTGGCAGCTCAGATATACCGGACGATCGATAGCTCCATTTCAGATAGAGAGGGTTAATTCAGAACTAGGAGCCGAAGGAACCTTCTCAGCGGTCCAGTTCGACACGAGCCTAGTTGGTATAGGTGACAAAGGGGTTGTTGAATGTGATAGCTATAAGTCTGAACGTATAGATATAAAGATCCCTGATTTTGTATTTGGCTTTAACGACATCAACAATGGACCTGTACGGGTTCATGGAGTAAGAGATTTCATCAATAGACTTGCTTTTTGGACGGTTCCATTAGCAGCTTCTTATGATGCACGCACAACATCATCAAAGAAGATATTCCCAAATAGACGACTACTGTACAACTATGAGAACGATTCCTGGACTCTATTCACGGACTCTTTGACCACACTGGGAACATTCCAGTCCGTTACAAGCCGAAACTGGATAAACACACCGATACCGTGGATTCAATGTAACTTTCCTTGGATCAATAAACTCTCTACCGTTCCATCGATTGTAGGAGGGAATCAGCAGGGGTTTGTCGAGTACTTGGACGAGCTAACAAGCAATGATGTCAGCCTAATGGTAGCGGATATCACAAGGAATTCCCCTAACCCTACGATTATCACCTCTCCCAACCACAATTTGACTACTGGATCTGTGATATCGATCACAGGTATACAGCCTGGACAGCCCTTCTCAGCCAGCTTGAATAACCCCACTACAAGTGTGATTACAAATATCTCTCAATCTAACCCTGCACAGGTCACTAGCACCTCTCACGGACTTTCTACAGGGGACAGTGTACAGATATTTGGTGTCGTTGGAATGACTCAGATCAATGGGTTAAAATCGACGATAACAAGGGTCTCAGTAAATAGATTTAATTTAGATTCAATCGACTCTACCTCATTCTCTGCGTATGTCTCAGGTGGCATATGGCAGAACCTGGCAGTGAACGTATTTGGGATTGTTTTGAACTCTGTAGAGCCAGAAAATAAGTTCATGATCTACTACTACGACCCTGTCAGCCAGAAATTTGATATACCACAGATAAATACGGCAGGTCCCGCCTATCAAGGTGGCGCGCAGATTTCAGTCGTAGAGAATTTCAATATCACTAGCAAAAAATTTAACTTCCTAGACGAAGGTCAGGCAATCCAGCTGGGATATATAGACATCCTCATGGCAGCTACAGGGAAAGATAATCCTGGAGCCATATCCCTAAACATGTATCTAGATTATGACGATGTAGAAACATCCAATACACTGCCAAACAACGATATCAACGATGACTCTCTGAACCCAGTTCCGGACATGTTTTTCAATGCAACGATCCCTACCACTCAGTCAAGTCTAAGTAATATAGGCGGCACAAAGTTTTGGCAGCGCGTCTACTGTGCTACACGAGCGAACTTTTTGACGATACAGTACACATTCTCTAACGCGCAGATGGCAGGAAGAGAACAGCAACAACCCGTACAGATTGACGCCCAGGTCCTATGGATCCGTAAGGGTGGAAGAATGACATCTATTTAGGAGATAATATGACATTATACCAGCCAGGAATCCCTACAGGGACAGTGGACCTAGATCAGGACTATCAGAATTTACAGAACAACTTTCAGCAGCTGGATACTACTTTTTTTGTAGACCACGTAAAATTTTCTGTGTCTGAAAACAATGGATGCCATAGGGCAATTCATATGGTTCCTGTCTCTACAACAACGACCAATGGTCCTAACAATCAGCCAATCAATGGATATGCGGCTACTCCAGGACTAGGGCAGATTTTTGACGCTCAAATTAACGATGGAATAGACACGGATGAGGCTCTTTTCTTCCTTACCGGAGGAAATAAGTTAGACCAATTAACACGGAATTTTGTGCCAGTAGCAGCAACGACAGGAGCTAGTTACATTGCTGGAGGAATAATATTAGCATGGGGAACAAAATTTCCATCATCAGGTATAACTTTTGATTCAGGAGACACAGGATCGGTCACTTTTGGTAATTCATTATTTCCAACAACTTCAGCATCAATATTTCCTACTAGTTGTTTTCGTGTATTTACCACTTTAACATTTTCTACTCCATCTTCAGTAGCTGGTTCAATAGCGATATCTAATTTAACTAATACAGGATTTGATTGGGTTTTTGGAGGACCTTCAGGTAGGTATGGTCCATTTCAGTGGTTAGCCATAGGTGTATAATGACTCCCATAGACAGCCAAACACTAGAGAGCTATGTCCCAGTCTATGACGCTATTCCAGATAAGTGGGAGGATGCTAGAGCATTCGTCGTGGAACAGTTCAAGAAAATATCCAATGCGGTAAACGTCCGTGAGATAGGGTATTTTTTGGATGAGGAGCTATTGAGTGGTAAGGCATTCATCCCTGGATCAAACGATATTTTAGAAGCGGGATCATCGCAGAGATTTAGGACAATTCTACGTAAGGTTATCGTCTTCCCAGGCCTCGCTGCAGGAGTAAATACTCAGCCTCACGGGATCTTTATTGATGCTAATTTTACTCTGATTCAGTTATTTGGGTCGGCAACGGATGCCATAGTACTAACGGGAGAGCCTATCCCTAACGGGACTGACACGATCAGCTATACAGCCACAGACATTGTAATCACTGTTGCGGCATCCTATACACGCGGGTACGCCATAATCGAGTATTTGCAAGAATTGTAGGCTTGTAGTAGAGCAAACATGCATCGCAAAAATCCTTCAAGGTGTATCCTGGAATAAAAATTGGACACAGGAGCTCTAATATGGCTGGATTTTTAAAAAATGTAGGGTACGCTATAGCCGGCGGAATACCGGCAGCATTTAAGGGTGTCAGAAATTCAGGATCTAAGCTTTTATTTGGTACCCCTGAGAAACGAGAAAATGTCTCCACGCTCCGACCTGAGCAAGAACAGCTATATAATCAGCTACAGCAAGCTAATCTTCAACCTGGAGCTGGTGGTTCATTTGGAACAGCAGCGGACTACTACCGAAATCTTCTTAGTGATCAGAATCCAGATATGCAGGCATTTACAGCTCCTGAACTGCGTAGATATAATGAAGATATAGTACCTGGACTATCCGAACAATTTGCGGGAATGGGTGCGGGTGGCCTCTCTAGTTCCGGCTTTCGTAACGCTCAGGTTCAGGGAGCTACTGATCTTTCGGAGCGGTTAGCTCAGATCAGGGCCAACTTAAGGAATTCAGCAGCTCAGGGACTGACAAATCTAGGGCAGATAGGACTAAATCAGTATTCTCAAAATATGACCACACAGCAAGGATCTCCTGGATTATTAGCACAGGCAGCCCCGGCAGCAGGAACTGCAATAGGAGCTTATTTTGGAGGTCCTTCAGGTGCAATGGCAGGCTATCAGGCAGGGAATTCTTTATCTGGAAGTGGTAACAGAGTAGGAGCTAATACGAGCCCATACCAGGGTGGCTATACGGTTCCTCAACTGAAAGCATCTCCGTCTTGGTCATATAACGCGAGGTAATGATGGCTCAATATATCAATAATTCAAACATATTTGGTCGTGTAGGATCAGGGATTGGTCAGGGGCTAGCTGAGCAGATACCTAAGGAGATTGAACGTAACCGCCTCGCTTCTGGTCTACAGGCGTTTGAACAGGAACACCAAAATCTCAACCCAATGCAACAACTTGCCAGGCTTTCGGCCATCCCTGGTATAACCCCACAGACGATTCAGTCTTTTTCGGATTTAGCAAAGCAGCAGCAGCAACGAGCCTCATTTGAGCGCGCTGCAGGGAGAGGAGCTGCTCCGATGCCTCAAGCGTCTCCTGGGATGCAAGATATACAATTTGGACAAAGTCAACAGAGGGCTCAAGTACCTCAACAGCAACAGCCTCCCCCCCAACAACCTGGAGTAACGCAACGTCTTGCTGAGCAGCCATATCAACCGCAGCCACAGATCGTCACAGAGCAACCAATAGCTGAAAAGTTATTGCCAAGATTACCGTGGACCCCGCAACAGAGGAATGAAAGAATATCGCAGTACGGAAGACAGGGATTTACTCCGGACCAATCACAACAGCTAGCGGCGGACGATGAAGCGAGAGATCTAGCAGAGCCTGGAGTATATGAGAAACGATTAGCACAGCAAGAAAGCACACAGAAATCCGCCAGAGAAGAGTTAGACAGGCAACTACAACAGAAATTACAAAAAGGTAAAGAGGGAATCTTTAATGATATCACAGGCGAGTGGAAGACAAATCTAGAGCGATCCATGGAACGTGATTTACGATTACATCCAGATATGAGTGTCACAGATGCAGCCGATAAGTGGTCTAAAGAAGCCCTAGAGCTTGCAGAGGCAAAGACACAATTTGCAAAAACAGCTGCGACTACTGGGGTGGAAAGCCTAGGTAAGGGAAAACAGACTTTAGGTAAATTAAAGACATACTCCGAGATATTCAAGAAAACTGGAAACCAAAAAGAATATAAGAATCTGTTAATATCCCAAATGGATTTATCTCCTCAAGGTGCGTCTTATGTGGCATACGACCTTAGTCCTAATGTCAAATCCTACATCCCTAAAATCAAGAGCAGTGCAAAAACTCACCCCCAAGAAAATGCAATAAAGGTGGCCACTGAGCTAGGAGATAAAATAACACCTCAGGATAGTATCCTAGCGATTGTACGTAATATAAAAGACCACGATCCATTCTTCGATGAGACGTCTTTCTTCGGTCAGTTGCGTGAAGATATGCATGATCTGGGACTAACAAATACCCAAATAACTGAAATTGCCGAGGGTGAAGACGCTAAAAAACGCACATGGGGAGATATTCTAGTTTTCCCCTGGTTTGGGAGGAGTTGATATGCGTCCTGATGAGATGGCTGCAGCAGCTGAAATAGAGAGAGATAAGAATTTTAGAGGTAAACTACGCTCAGGAGCTGGCGCTATCTCCTCTGTTGTTACCCCTGGATTTGGAATAGGCATAGGGTCAAAAATAGCTCCGTTTTTGTCAGAATACATCCCCACAGATTTGGCATTAAAAGGGATAAATAAGGTAGCTCCCAAAGTAGGACAATTCCTAGAAAGAGGTATGAAGTCCGGTTTAGATGTAAAAGAAGGCTTAAATTTTATTAAGGAAAAGTTTGTTCCTGAATCAGGTAATGCAAAAGATAATCGAAATATAATTGAGCAGTACGACCCTGAATTGCACACCTACATCACGCAGAAGATGAAGAAAGGAAAAACTCACCTAGAGGCAGGCCGAAAGGCGTTAGGGCATGGAAGATTCAAGAAGGCAATAGACAAACTGACCAAAGATCACAAAACGCCTTGGACAGCCATTCTAGAGAGTGTATACGGCAAACAAATGGCCCCTAAAGAAGAACACCAACCGCAACAACAGCAATCAGGACAGGGGCAGAACGCACTTATGGCGATACTACAGAAGCTTCAGGCGGCTAGAGGGGCGCAGTGAATCCTCAGGGTGAACTCTCATATCTAGAAAGAATTGTTGGAGATCTCATAAATAGCATGCACGAGACTGCCGCGTCTGGAGGGGTCCTTGATGATGAGATTCAGGGAGCAATCGCCAGAGAGCTAGAAATCGCATATAATCGAATGGAGACGTTGAGGGGACAGATAATCCCAACCCCTGCACCACCAACGCCAGCCCAGCAGCTTATGTGGATCCTAGCTGGGCAGCGCGAGGATGTCTTTGTTAACTACCTAAACACATATCCCGATCCTGAGCTGCAGAGATTATTACGACATCCTGATGAGCTGGAGAGAGTCGTCGTTCAGCTTCATGAGATGATGCCCAGCGGGCGCCCACCAGTCTCGCAAGAAGGAATCCCGCACGCAGAGATCAACTCATCTAATATCTACGGGTTTCAGTACGATCCATCCTCTAAAGCCCTACGTGTTAAATTCCAAGGGGATGGACCTGGAGGAGGTCCGGTTTATGAATATGACAACGTTCCACTGAATGTGTATAAGGCGTTCGAAACGGGATCAGTGCCAGCCAAAACAAATGGGCAAAATAATTTTGGTCGATGGTGGCAAGGGAAGATGCCTTCGTTGGGAGCGGCTTTCTATGAGTTGATCCGCAACGGGGGTTATGCATACCGAAGAGTAGAATAAATAATAGATATAATATACTATTTGAATAGCGTTAGTGGAGTCGCTCTCCGCGGGCTGTCTGTACGAGTCGCCGCCGTAATTAATGGTAAAACATATCAAAAATTACGTGAGGCATCATGTCAGGACAAGCCCCAATAGGATACGCAGTCGATAATTTCTACACTCAGCCAATTTTTTTTAACGCAAAACGTCCCCCTACAGTTCACGATAGCTATCCTGCGGGGACTAGATGGCAGGACAACTCAGTCAACCCACCTATCATCTATGAGACAACAGGTAGAGGGGCATGGAATACAGAAGGTGCTAACCACGCTACTACAACGAACTACGGAACCGTAATCCTAACTGACAACTCAGAACCCGTAGCGACTAAAGCATATGCTGACGCTCTAGCAATCGCTGGAGCTCCTGTGGCTACTACCACTGTTGCCGGTATCGGTCAGTTAGCTACGGACGCAGAGGCAGTAAACGGTACAGCATCAACGCCAGCTCTGGCTTTATTTGTAACCCCTAGTAACGTAGCCGCCGTATTTGCCGCTCCTCCCGCCACAGGAAGTACTACACCTGCAGCGGGGAATTTTACTACTCTAGAGGCTACAGGGCTCATTACAGGGGATGAAAGCGCAACGATAGACACAGCGGGGACAGCTCTAAATCTAGCCACAGACAACTCTGGGGATGCCGTCAATCTCGGCTTAGGTACAGTAGCTCGAGCCATACATATAGGCGATTCTGCCGCCGCTAATACGATCACTGTAGGATCTACCACAGGTGCAGCAGCTCTAACATTACAGTCAGGCACAGGATCAGTTAACATTGCTTCAACAGGTACGGGAGATATCATAATTAACTCCGACGATACTCTTTTGTTGGATGCAGATGGAGTTCTGGAGCTGAATAGCAGCGCAGGTATTATCTCTATAGGAAACGATGCGGATAACCAGAATATTAACGTAGGTACTGCAGGAACCAGGACAATAGCAATTGGAAGTGCTACATCCACAGTAAACGTAGCAAGCGGAAGCGGAATCAACATAGGGACAAATACAAATCAGCAGCCAATCGTCATTGGTAATCAGACAGGTAATACCTCTGTAACGATCGATTCAGGTACCGGAGCTATTAACGTCGGTACGGCTATAGCCAAGACGATCACGATAGGAAATAAGACAGGGGCTACTGGGATTGTTGAGAATGTAGGGACCGGTAACTTTGTTGTGGACGGTGTCACTAACTCTACCTATAACATAGGAGCTTCAACGACAACGGGAACCATCACAGTAGGCGGTACTGCACAGACAGGAGACATCGTTCTAGGCAGTTCTTCTGGCGCCAACGCAGTAAAAATCGCCAATGGCTCCGGAGCGGGAACAGTATCGATAGCCGCAGTACAGACAGGAGGCTCTGTAAACGTTGGCTCTGCAATGACTACAGGCACCATTAGCATTGGTGGGGCTAGCGCTCAAACAGGTACGATCACGATAGGGGCCTCTACAGCAGCGCAGACGATAGCGATTAGCAACGGTAATGGGGCTAAGGCTATCGGAATGGGTAATGGTGTAGACGGGAATGCGATCACCATAGGAAACGGAGATAACACCACAGCGCAAACGATATCCATCGGTAATGGAGCTTCGGGAGCAAATAGCACAGTAAATATCTTGTCGGGTGTAGGAACTTCTGGGGCAGGTACTCTTGCCTTAGGTAACAATACTCGTGTAACAACAATTGGGTTAGGAAATATAGCCCCTGCCGCAGCACGTGTTACTACGATTGCTGGTGGGAACAGTGCGCAAAACGATACTGTTAGCATATTGGCTGGTGCTCCTAGTGCTGGGACTCAGACGTTTAACCTATTTAGCGGAAACGCCAGCGGGGGCACTCAAACGGTTAATGTTGCCACAGGAACCAATGCGGTCGGCGTAAATATAGGTACTGGCGGTACAGGTGTTAAAACGATCACTGTAGGGGGAACTGCTGCTAACGTAATCACTGTAGGCGATACTCAGACAGCAGGTAGCATATCCCTTGGAAATGCGATGACGACGGGGACTATTAATATAGGCTCTACGGCTGCGGGTACAGGAACGATGACCATCGCCGGAGGTACAGGTGCTCAGACGATTAATATCGCCAACTCAACTGGTGGTAAAACGGTTGCCCTGGCGACAGGGGCTGGAGCTAATTCTGTAACGATTGGATCCACCAACTCCACTTCAGCCACTACACTACAGGCCGGTAGCGGAGGTATCAACCTAACGGGGGATGTCAATTTAACTTCTGTGGCGACAAAGATCTCTCTCAATGGTGGGGCCGTAACCGACTTTATCGGTACCGCTGTACTTGTTTTGGGCACCGTCACTGTTGCGAATACTAACATAGCGGCAAATGATCGAATTTTCCTCAGTAGGATTGCAACAAATGGCTCCGTGACATTAGGTGAGCTGACTTATTCGATTAGTGCCGGAGCTTCCTTTACAGTGACCTCTGTGATACTCGGAACTCCTGCCTCCACTCAAACGGCGGACGTGTCTAGCTTCTCGTATATCATATTTAGACAAACCTAATAGGAGACCTATACATGTCTCAAATAGGCTCAATGCGTGTCCAGTGCGTACCAAAGTCACAATTTAACCCTGGATCTTTGACAGGCTCGTATCAGGTCCTTAACGGTTCTGGGTTCAGCGACTCAGTCAAGATCCTGAAATTATATAATGGCAGCAGCACTGTTGCCATTGATATCAGCCTAGACGGTGTTACGGATCACGATTTTATCCCTCCTCTAGGGACTCTGATAGTGGATTTTCAGACTAATCACGAGTCTGTCGCCACCTACGGGACAGGTACTCTAAACTTAGCTCCTGGGCAAAAATTGTGGGGTAAGACGGCTTCTCAGCCGAACTATCTTCAGATTATCGGATATCGATAGAAAACATGGGATAACATGAGTCAGTTTTTTGTTTCTAGTTCCTCATCTTCGTCTGGAGGTGTTACCACTATCACTGGTAACACGGGAGGGCCTGTTACTCCGGTAGCCGGGAATATTAATATCGTCACTGCTAATACTACTGTCCAATTTTCAGGATCGGGAAATACAGAAACCGAGGATTTTGGACTAAGCAATTTATTAATGGGTAGCGCTGGGACCTTGATATCTGGAGCTACTCTTAATGTTGGAGTTGGATTGACTGCGTTAAGCGACTTGACTAGTGGAACAAACAACACAGCCGTAGGAGC
>Ga0207695_10001631_pt1 | contig 36265 bp, 39 predicted proteins | sample KBSC54metaG_FD_184354 | JGI IMG/M metagenome (GOLD analysis project Ga0207695, IMG submission 184354) | Corn rhizosphere microbial communities from Kellogg Biological Station, Michigan, USA - KBS C5-4 metaG (SPAdes) (version 2) | ecosystem: Host-associated > Plants > Roots > Rhizosphere > Soil... | reverse complement strand
TTTTCCGCCGCCTTCGTGCGGGAGGCCGGTATGAGCCCAAGCGAGTTCCGTCGAGCACAGAGAGGCATCTCATCCATTCCCGGCCGCGACGCGCCGGTTTGTCATCATTGACGGACCACGTTCCGACTTTGCCGGCGTAGCGCAGTCGCCCATCCTCATCGACACCAAGGATAAGCGCGGAACGCGCACTCTTGTCCGAAGGCGTCCACCTCGAGTGAAGTAGCGGAATGGACTGGCAGGTTTGCGAGGATGAGGGCGTGCCTTAGCATTATCCCCTCAAGACCGCCGCCGCCGGTCGATGAATTTGATCTGACAGCGCCCTTCGAGAAAAAGCAAACTGTTTGGCAACGCCGGTGGTCACGCCATTCGCCATTCCTATGGCGACTATTATGCGGCCGTCGAGCGGTATGTTTTTGCTCCTATCCAGGGTCATCCAGCCTTTTCCAGACGATGTGTTGGTGCTACTGATGGTGCCGGTGATTTTCCACTGCCGATTTGCAGGAAAAACCAGGCTCTTGGGTGCCCGATGAGAGTGTTCTTCTGCGTCCGAGAACGTACCACAACGTTCGAGGACGGCCGGCATCCATCGCCGCAAGACGCCTTGTACTCGAACTTGGGAGGGCCATCCTAAGCCGGGCTAACCCGCAAAGGCACGCTAATTCAGACACTCGATTGAACCGCCATTATTGGGACGAAGCCGTCGTTCGCGGGCTTGAAGACGAAAGTCTGCTTTCGGTATAACCGGCCGCGGCTCCGCGCCTCTGAGACCACGACCTAAATTGTGGCAGGCGCCAATATCGACCCACAGAATCTGCATGTCGCTCAACCGATATGGCCCTCGACCATACCCAGCCGCACAAGACTTTCAGCACTCGCGAGAATCGCGTCCTCTGGCGATCGTGGATTCCATCCGAGCACCCGCCGGGCCTTGTCGCCGCTCGCGTCGAGCCGCACGCCGAGCAGTGGCACAATGCCCTTCATTGCCGGATTGGTCAGGGCGATCGTCCGGACGAGCAGGCTTGGCAGTTCGCGCGTCGATACCTTCGCCGCGACTGGCCCGAGCCGATCCTTCAGCAACCTTGCGATTTCCACCATCCACAAGCTGTCGCCTGAGGTTGCGAGGAAGCGCTCCCCAGCCGCTCTCGGATCGATCATCGCGCGCAGATGCAGGTCAGCGACATCTCGCACATCGACAATGCAGGTGTTGATCTTCGGACAGCCTGGCTGACCATCAAGCATTTGTTTGATGGTGCGGATCGAATGCGAAAAGTCGCCCAGTGCCGGACCGAGCACCATCGTCGGGTTCACCGAGGCAAGTTCCAGGCCATTACCCTCGCGGGCGATGAAATCCCATGACGCACGTTCTGCCAGCGTCTTTGATTTTTGATAGGGAGCGATCGGCCCTTCAAGGTTGCTCCAGTCGGTTTCGACGAACGGCCGGCCGATCGATTTCTTGTGCCCCGCGCCCACCGCGCCGAATGCTGAGGTCAGCACGACACGCTTCATGCCTGCGTCGCGCGCGGCGCGCAGCAATCGCAGATTGCCCTCGACAGCAGGGCGGACCCAGTCGTCCTCGGCTATCTGATCCCCCGCCGGAGTCGGCGAAGCACCATGAAAGGCATAGTCGCAGCCGGCCGCTGCCTCAGCCCAGCCTGTGTCGGCCATCAAATCGGCTACGGCGAATTCAACCCTGCCGTCGGGTTCGACGCCATCGGCTTTGAGGCTCGCAATCACCTCGTCCTGGCGCTTCAGCGAGCGCAGGGTTGTCTTCACATCATAGCCGGCGCCCAGCAGCGCGACGATGCAATGCTGCGCAATGAAGCCGGTGCCGCCGGTCACAAGAACCTTCGTCATGACAATCTCCGTTGATCAATATGTCTACGCATGTAGACTGCGATTCGAGAAATGTCTACAGGTGTATAATGAAACCTTCTGAGCAACCTCGCACCGCGCGTTCCGAGAAAGCCGAGGCAACCCGGGCGGCGATCCTGAAATCAGCCCGACAGTTGTTCGCGGCGCATGGCTATGACGGCGTCGGCTTGCGCGGCATCGCGGAGGGCGCCGGCGTCACTGCGATGATGATCGGGCGGTATTTCGGATCGAAAGAGGGCCTTTTCGGTGAGGTGGTCACCGACAGCATGCGCGATCCGGTGATCCTGTCGCAAGCAAACCTCGCCGCCTCCGACGTTGCGCGCGCGTTTGCCGAGGCACTGGTCGGATTGACGGGAAAGGGCGCCGAGCCGCTCGATGGCTTCCTAATCCTTTTCCGCTCGACCGCGAGCCCGGTCGCTGCGCAGATCGCGCGCGAGCGGATCGCAGCAGCGCATCACGCGACCGCGCAAAGCATCGTGAAAGGGACGCATGCCGCCGAGCGTGCGGCGATCTTCCTCTCGATCGTCGCTGGCTTCCAGATGAACCGGCAGATGCTACAACTCGATGCGCTTGCTGAGGCTGACCCCGCAGTGTTGATCGAGCTGATGACGCGAGTGTTCGAGGCCGTCATTGGACCAGCGGATCGGCGGTGACGATATTCCACGATTGGTTACGGCATTAGCTGGCCACATCGTGGGATACTTGTGGGACGGCTGAGAGTTACAACTGTGTCGCGATTTCGATGGACTCGCTGATCACTGCCGCAGGACGATCGCTGGCGGCCGGCGATCCGCTGGGCGCGCTGGCGCTCGTAGCGCTGCGCGATGATGCGGCGGCGCTGGCATTGCGTGGGACGGCGATGGCGCAGCTCGGCGACCTCGCCAGGGCAAGGGAGCTGCTCCGTGGCGCGGCGCGCGCCTTCGGACTTGGCGAACCCATTGCTCGGGCGCGCTGCCACGTCGCAGAGGCGGAAATCGCGCTAGTGCTACGCGACATCGGCGCGCCGATGGATCGGCTGGCGGATGCGCGAGCGACCCTTGCCGCGCGCGGCGATCGCGCCAATGCGGCCCATGCCGGCTATCTGATGGCGCGCCGTTTATTGCTGATCGGGCGGTTGGACGAAGCGCAGGCTATTCTCGAAGGGATGGAGGTCACCGCACTGCCGATTGCTTCGCGCGCCGGTGCCTGGCTGGTCGCGGCAGGCATCGCGACGCGGCGGATCGAGACGGCGCCGGCCCGAGCAGCATTGGCAAGGGCGGCGGCCGCCGCCGCCGCCGCCGCCATACCTGCGGTCTCTGCCGAGGTGGCGCAGGCCCAGCAGGCCTTCGAGGCGCCCGCCGCGCGGCTGGTGGAACAAGGCAACACAAGGCTCCTCGGATTGCCGGAGGTCGAGGCGGTGATGGGCTCCGATGCGCTCGTCATCGATGCGCTGCGCGGCATGATCCGGGCCGGCGCGGTCGCAGTTCCGCTGGGCGGCAGACCGGTGCTTTTCGCTCTCGTGCTTGCCCTTGCGGAGGCTTGGCCCAGCGACGTGACGCGCGAAACTCTCCTGGTTCGAGCCTTCCGTGCGCGGCATGCCGACGAGTCCCATCGCGCGCGCCTGCGCGTCGAGATCGGTCGGCTTCGTTCGGCTATTTCCAAACTCGCCGACATCCGCGCGACGGAGGATGGCTTCATCCTTCGGCCCCAGGCGACGTCCATGGTCGTCCTCACGCCGCCGCAGGATGACGACCATGGCGATGTCCTGGCGCTGCTTGCCGACGGCGAGGCCTGGTCGAGTTCAGCGCTTGCCCTCGCGCTCGATGTCAGCCCGCGCACCATCCAGCGCGCGCTCGATGCTTTGGCTGCTGCAGGGAAAGTCGAGTCCTTCGGCCGCGGGCGCGCTTGTCGCTGGACCGCGCGCCAGTTGATCGGTTTCCCGACAGTCTTGTTACTCCCGGCTCCGCTGCCGACTGGCTAGGTCCTTGCATCGACGAACGGGGAACCGCCCCGTTTGTGATAGGAGTATCGACCATGAAGAGTTCTGCTGCCGAGATAATCAAAGAATATGGCCCGTTCTCGGGCGTGGAGGCCGTCCACGGCCTTACGTTCGACGGAACGCGCATCTGGTTCGCCAGCGGCGACCGGATCAATGCCCTCGATCCCACCAGCGGAACGGTCGTCGGCGCAATCGAGGTGCCGGCGGATGCCGGCACGGCGTTCGACGGCACGCATCTGTTTCAGATCGCCGGCACCGTCATCCGCCGCATCGACCGCGAGACGGGTGAAATCGTCGCTACGATTCCGGCGCCGGGCAATGGCGGCGACTCCGGCCTTGCCTGGGCGGAAGGCTCGCTCTGGGTCGGCCAGCATCGCGACCGCAAGATTCACCGGATCGATCCCGATACCGGCCGGGTGCAAAGCACGATCGTCTCCGACCGTTTCGTCACCGGGGTCAGCTGGGTGGATGGCGAACTTTGGCACGGCACCTGGGAGGAGAATGAGAGCGGCATCCGCCGGATCGATCCGGAAACGGGCGCGGTGCTTCGCCGGATCGAGATGCCGGATGGCATGGGCGTCTCCGGCATGGAGTCGGACGGTGGCGAGCGCTTCTTCTGCGGCGGCGGCGGTAGCGGAACGATCCGCGCCGTGCGCCGGCCGGAGGCCGTCGGTTGATGACGAAGACGCTCCTGACGCTCGCGGCCGCCTATATGGCGGCCGTGGGCCTTGCCCTCATGGTCGTGCCGCTTCAGTTCGGGCGGGGCGCGGTACCGCCAAACGCCGGGCCCGAGCTTGTCGCGTTGCTGCGGCTGCTGGGCGGTCCCTTTCTCGGCATCGCGGTGCTGAACTGGCTTTCGCGCAATGCGTCTCCCGAGGACATCCGGCCTGTCGTTCTGGCGAACCTGATAGGCTTCGGTGCGGTCGCCGCGAACGACATATGGGGCGTCGCAAGCGGCGAGGCGCGCGAGATCGCGCGCTACTTCCTCGTCGTCCACGCGCTGTTTGCGGCAGCCTTCGGCGTCATCGCCTTCAAGAACCGCAAGGCATGAAGCGTGGCGGCGTCGAGCGATTTGCCGTTCATGCGTCCGCCGCAGCGAAGTGGGCCATCTGGTCGTCATAAGCCTTCCGAAAGGCGGGCCGTGACGTGAGACACTCCACGTAAGCGTGACATGCGGGGTAGGCTGCGAGCCCGTCGAACTTGTGCACTTGCCGGAGGACGTCGGCCATCAGGAGGTCAGCCACGGTAAATTGCCCGGCGGCGAGCCATTCCCTGTCGGCCAGGACCGCCTCCATCCGATCAAGCCGGGCCTTAAGGAAGTCTTCCACGAACTTGGCCTCGGGCGATTCCGCAGGATAGCCCATGAAGCGGAACAACGCCCAGGGCTGGCTCGGCAGGTCGACGGAATTGAGCGCGGCTATGACCCACTCCAGCACCTCGGCGCGGCCGCGGCGGTCCGCGGGCATGAGCGCCGCGCTCTTCTCGGCAAGGTGCAACAGGATCGCACCGCTCTCGAAGATCGTGAGATCCCCGTCGGTCAGCCAAGGCACCTGGCCGAACGGCTGCGCCGCCAGATGATCGGGGCCGCGATCGCGAAACGGCGTGCTTTCCACCCGATAGGCCAAGTTCGCTTCCTCTAGGGCCCAGCGGACCCGCAGGTCCCGCACGAGGCCGCGCGGCATTTCCGGAACCCAGTCGTAGGTCGTAAGGATCAGTTCGGTCATTCGCGGTCTCCAAGGAAAACGGGAAGCTTGTCGAGCAAGCCGCGCCAGCCTTGCTCGTGACTTTCGCGCTCGGCCCCATTCGGCAGGTGTTCGTGGATCAGGGTCACCACGGTGCCTCCATCGAACGGCTCGAGCAGGAAGGTCACCAGCGATATTGGCTCCGAGGCGCCGGGCAGGTCCCAGGTGAACGACGGCTTCCGTTCGGGCACGACCTCCTTGTAGATGCCAGTGGGATTATGCTCCTCGCCGTTGACGAGGCGGAACACGACGCTGAACCTGCCGCCCGGGCGAACGTCCGCAACGACATCGAGCGTCGGCCCTGCATCAGGCCCCCACCACAGCATCATCTGGTCAGGTTGGGTGATCGCCGCCCACACCCTGGCAGGCGTCGCCCTGATCCGCCGGACGATCGTGACACTGGGAAGTTGGTCCTTCATGGTTCTCCATCTCGTTCGACCAGTGCCGCAAGCCGGTCCAAGCTCGTCGTCCACAGGCTTTCGTATTGCGTAAGCCAGGCCAAAGCTTCCCGCATCGGGCCGGCGGAAAGATGCACCGCCACCGTACGTCCGGTCTTGGTCCGCGTGATCAGGCCTGCATCGGAGAGGACATCCAGATGCTTCATCATGTTGGGGAGCTTGACCGAAAACGGTCGCGCCAGCTCGCTGATAGAAAGCCCCGGCTCAGTTTTCAGCCGCTGCAAGATGCCTCGCCTCGTGGCATCTGACAGCGCTGAAAACACACGGTCCATTTCAGATGGGATAAACTTCACCATATGGTGAAGTATTAGTTTCTCTGTAGGATTTTGCAAGTCCACTCGCCGCGAGCGTACTCAGGCTAGTGAGGTCACGGCCGCTTGGGCCGTAAGCTGCCGTCGAGTTCCGGCTGGGGAGCGACTAGACTGGTCGCAAGTCACCCATGGGCTGCCCATCTAGCGGGCGGCTAGTAACCTCATGGCCTACTGGCGCGTTCTGGTCGGGCGCTCTGAGCCGGTCTTTTTAAACGGCGAGAGCGATAGCGCCATTTCCGTTCAAATTATTCTGCATGAATTTTTAATGAGAATCATTGCATAAGATATCTTGTTCCCTTACCTAGGCGCAGGAGATTTGACATGTCGGCTCTAAGCGATCTCAAGCGCCACCTGCGCCCCGGACAGGTTTACCGTCGCAAGGATCTCGCGCGCTGGTCCAACGCTGTGGATCGTCATGTCCGGCAACTGGTAGACGAAGGACGTCTCGAAAAGGTCTCAGCCGGCGTCTACATGGCGCCGCGTCAAACCAGGTTCGGGGCCGCGCCAGCCAAGCCCGAAAAGCTCGTCGAGATATTCCTGGGCGACGACCGTTTTCTGATGGTCTCGCCAAATGCGTTCAACGGGCTCGGGGTCGGTACGACGCAGCTCTACAACGAGCCGGTCGTCTACAATCGCAAGCGGCACGGAAAGTTCACCCTCGACGGGCGCGTCTATGATTTCCGGATGCGGCCGTCTGTACCCAAGCGGCTATCCAAGGAAGTCCTGCTGGTCGATCTGCTGCACAATCTTGATCGGCTGCCGGAAGACAAATCGGCAGTGCTTCCGCGTGCGCTTGAGCGGGCGAAGGAAATGGACCGTTCGCGTCTCGCCAAGGCCGTCCAGGACTTTGGCTCCGCGCGGGCTGAACGCTTGCTTGCGCCAGTTCTCGAGCGAGCCTGAAGGCGCACGAGATGCTGCTGCACGATCATCAGGATTTCGACGATCTCCTTGCAGTCGTCTCGCGCGAGCAGGCGATCGATCCGGGTTTGGTCGAGAAGGATTATTGGATCATGCACGCCCTCTGGGGCTTGCAGCAGTTGGGCTTCCGCTTTGAACTCAAGGGCGGAACGTCGCTCTCGAAAGGGCATGGTCTCATCCATCGCTTTTCCGAGGACATAGACATCCTGATTCACCCCGACCTGGACGATCTGCCAACCGGCAAGAACCAGAATAAGCCCGCCCATATAGAGGCACGCCGCACGTTCTATGATGGCCTGGCGGCCAAGATCACGATCCCCGGCATCAGCGACGTCGGGCGCGACGAAGCATTCGATGACCAGCGCATGCGCAGTGCTGGCATCCGCCTGCATTATACTCCCCGCAACACTCTGCCGGAGGGCGTCAAGGACGGGATTTTGCTGGAGGCTGGTTTCGATCAGGTGGCCCCCAATCGGCCATGCCGGATCAGTTCGTGGGCCTATGACAAGGCGGCGGTGAGTGGCCTCGCTGACCTGACCGACAATCGGGCACTCGATGTGCCCTGCTACGAACCCGGCTACACACTGGTCGAGAAGCTCCAGACGATCTCGACGAAGTTCCGGCGGCACCTTGAGGATGGCAGCATGCCGCAGAACTTCCTCCGCCACTATTACGATGTCTTCTGCCTCCTCGGCGATGCCGACGTTCAGGCGTTCATCGGCACCGAAGCCTACATCGCCCATAAGGACGCGCGCTTCCCGGCTGCAGATAACAAGGTGATCGCCGAAAATCCCGCATTCGACCTATCGGACCAGACCACAAAGGATCGTTTCGCCCGCGCCTATGCCGCCACGTCTGCGCTCTATTATCGCGGGCAGCCCAGCCTCGACGATATCCTTGGGCGCATCCAAAATTATGCAGATCGCCTGTGAGAGATGACCGTGCACCGGCAACAAGCGGACGCTGCGACATTAGTTGGATCGGAGGCCCGCGCGACAGTCGAATCACGGCGGAGCCGGACAGCTGGCAGCCAAAAAAATACAGGCGAAGGGACTCGAACCTCACGGTCAAAAAGTCGTAGGGTATCGAAGAGGGTATCGCCTGGCGGCACCCAAAAATATGATTGTATTTCAACTCACTATAGCAGTTTTCGAGTCCTCTTCTGCCAGAACCCGGCAATTTACTTGAGGGGCGTCGCCAGCGCAGGCGGCTCACGCTTACGCGTGTTCATCTGATTCAAGGCGAAATGTCCTTGGCGCCGATCACTATGGTTTGGCGGCCGGGGTAGAGGCAGATGCTCAGTTTTCGCCGCCTAGGAACTCAGCGAGGACGATCGCCTCGTTGTGCTCGCGATCCTTGGCCGCGTAGACGAGGGTCACAGATTGCTTGCAGGTCAGCGCGCGAAGCTGCCTGACCGCCGGCGAGCCAGCAAGCTCCTGATAGTACCGCTTGCGGAATTCTGCCCAGCGATCGGCACGATGGTCGAACCATCGGCGCAGCTCGGTGCTGGGAGCCACATCCTTCAGCCAGAGGTCGAGCGCGGCGTCCGCCTTGGTGATTCCCCTCGGCCACAGCCGGTCGACAAGGACGCGGAGACCGTCGCTTTCAGCCCTGCCGTCATATATCCGCTTCGTGTGCACGGGGAAGAGCATGGACAATCTCCAGTTGGCCCGGTTTGTCTTAGAGGTGGACCGGTCGCTTCCGTGCATCTTCCTGCACCACATTATTTCGCCATCGGGTCCTCGCGGTATCGCTACTTGCCCCCGGGCTCGTTTACCCGGCCTGTGAACTTTGCGAGCTTGGTCTCGACTTCGGCATTATGCTGAAGACCGGCTTCCATCAGCTTGCGAATATTGCGTTGCGCAGCGGGGCGTTGCACCGAAGTGATGAACCCGCGCCATTCGGCGGCGATCGCATCATCGGGCGGGAGCGTCGTCCTGTTAACGGCGTCTTTGATCTCCAAGAGGGACTGCTTGTCGAACGAGGCGATGCGTCGCGCCAGCGCGTCCACGAAGGCGTCGAGTTCGGCATCGGGAAGCGCGCGGTTCACATAGCCATATCGCTCGGCAAGCTCGCCGCCGATGTCGTTGCCGCTCAGCAGGATCTCAAGTGCGCGACCGCGTCCGATGAGGCGCGGCAAACGCGCCATGGGCCCGCCGCCGGGTGTGAACCCTGCTCCAATCTCGAATTGTGACAGCACGGCTTTCTCGCGGCTGGCGAAACGCATGTCGCTGGCGAGCGCAAGCTCGCTGCCGACGCCACTGGCGCGTCCGCGGATCGACACGATCGAGACGACCGGCGCGCGGCTTAGGCGAACGAGCAGATCGGGCAGCGCCGGCAGCCCGGTCGGCCCGGCCGCCATGCCGGTGGTCTGCGCGAGTGGTGGGACGAAGTCGTAATGGGTGAGGAAAAATCCCGGTACGGCGCTTTCAAAGACGACGACCTTGAGGCGCGGATCAATTTCGATTTGCGCGATCACGTTGGCGAGCTGCGGTATCGAATCCGGCCCGAAGATATTGAAAGGGGGATGCGCAATCGTCACACGCCAATATTCCGGGCTCACCCGCGTCACGCGGAACTGTGCGTCCGTAGACTCCGTCGTTTCATGCTCAGCCGCTCCGGAATGTTCGCGCGCGGCGCCCGCTCCCGCCCAAGCAGGCTGAAACGCGAGCAAACCTGCTGCGACGAATACTGTCAAAAGTTTCATCGATCTGTCCTTGGAAAATTCCGCATCGATGAATGATACGCCCATGGCAATTTCGGACAATTACACGAATGTATATCTTAACCGTACGCCGATCTTCAGAATAATATCGTGATCTGAAGTTTTCAAATGACACGAAAGTATAAGTAATACTTACGTACAATAATAAATGCCATCGTACAGATCCAAAATCTCTCTTCAAATTTCGAGTCAGAAATGGTGCCGTTCCGTACCCAAAGGCTGTCAATCGTCGGATCGCTCTTTTGTGTCGCAGCCGGTGGGGCGGCACACGCCCATCCGGCTGGAGGCTTCGTCGACGAAGCGCAGCTGGAAATCGCGGGGACCAGAGGTGGGATAGGAGACCAGGAAAACCTGGCGGCGGAGGTGGACGGCAATACTGCCCAAGCCGCGCCCGCATCATCGTTCCCGCTGGGCCTCGCAGGCGACTGGCTCGGGCTCAAATCGAGGCTTTCGCGTGCGGGCGTCGATCTCACCGGACGTTATGTCTCCGAGACGGCCTGGAACTATGCTGGCGGACGGCAGCGCGAAGCCACAGAAACCGGGGAGCTGGGCATCGGCGCGGCATTCGACATGAAGCGGCTTGTTGGTCTCGACGCAACGATCCAGGCGACGATGACCTATCGGCGAGGTCTGCAGCTCGATCGCGAGGCAGGGCTTGGTACGCTGCAGGAGGTCCAGGAGATTTACGGCAATGGGCGCGGGTGGCGGCTCACGCAATTCTGGTACGAGCAACGCCTTGCCGAGGGCGCGCTTGCCGTAAAGCTCGGGCGCACCTCGCCGGGCGAGGATTTCGCGGCATTTTCCTGCGATTTCCAGAATCTCAGCTTTTGCGGGTCGCAGCCCGGGAACCTCGTCACGAGCTACTGGTACAATTGGCCCGTCAGCCAGTGGGGGCTGCGCCTGCGGGGTCAGCTCGGGCGGATCAGCGTTCAGGCTGCGGTCTACGAAATGAACCCGCGCAATCTCGATGAAGCATTCACCATCGGATATTTCAGCGGCGCCACGGGGGTGCTGCTCCCTCTTGAGGTAGGTTTCACCAGCGGCGGCGCCCATAGCGGCCCGATCGGATCGTACAAGATCGGAGGCTGGCTGAACACGGCCCCGACAGCCGATGTCACGCTCGACATTAACCGGCGACCCCGGATACTGACTGCATTGCCGCCGCTGCAGCGCTCGTCGGCCCATGGCATCTGGGTGAACCTGGAGCAGCAGCTTAGCGGGCGTTCCGAGCGTGGCGAGACCATTTCGGGTCTCACGGTCTTCTTCAACATAGCCCTCGCCGATCGTCTGACCTCGCCCATCGACAGTCAACTTGCGGCTGGGCTCATGTTCAAGGGGCTGTTCCAGCGCTCCGGCGGCGACGCGCTTTCGGCAGGCATCGCCCGTACCCACGTGAATAGCCGGATCGCGCGCGCCGATCAGCTCGCCGGGAAACCGGCCCGAGGTTCGGAATATGCGCTCGAGCTGTTCTACGGCTTCAGGCCCTTCTCCTGGCTGGAACTCAGGCCAAACCTGCAGTGGATCCATCATGCCGGTGGCGGCGGCGCTTCGCCGGATATCGGCGTTGCAGGCCTCAAGGCGCAGTTGACTTTATAAACGGCTCGCCGATCGTTCGTGACGTTGCGCGCTAGCGTTCGCGCAGCCGGCGCGAGAGGAAATCCAGCGTCAGGGTCGCAACCTCCTCGGTCTTCTCGTCGAGCGCGAAATGCCCTGCATCGAGAATGCGAACCTCTGCGTCAGGAACGTCGCGGCCATAGGCCAGCGCGCCCGGAACGATGAAAGAAGGGTCATAGCGTCCCCACAGGACCAATAATGGCGGCCTATGCGCACGCAGCCAGGCCTGCCAGTGCGGATAGGCGGCGACGTTGGTGCGATAATCATAGAGCAGGTCCACCTGGATCTCCCTCGTTCCGGGGCGAGAGAGAAAGGTGAATTCGTCTATCCAGGTGTCGGGATTGTAGCGGCGGGGATTGGGGCTGTCCCCGACGTGGCGTTGCCGCGCGCCATCGCGCGACAGGAAGGCATCGAGTACCGCCGTATTTCCTTCCCGCTTCGCCCAATATCTGGCGATGCCGGTCCATTTGACGCCAAGCCCCTCATCATAGGCATTGGCGTTCTGCACGATCATCGCGGTGACCCTTTCCGGCGCGGCGAGCGCGAGACGGAAGCCGACGGGGCCGCCATAATCCTGCATGAACAGCGCATAGCGCGCGACACCGAGCTCCGACAGGAGCTGTCCCACGCTTTCTGCGAGATGATCGAAGGTATAGGCGTAGCGTGAGGGCGGCGGCGCCTCGCTCTGACCGAAGCCCGGATAGTCGGGCGCTATCAGCCGGTAGCGGCTCGCCAGCAGCGGCAACAGCGGTTCAAACATGCGCGAAGACGAAGGAAAGCCGTGGAGCAGAACAATCACCGGAGCGTCGCTGACGCCTGCTTCGCGGTAAAACATCTCGGTTCCGCCGACGCTTACGCGATGGTAGCCGATGGTCGAAGTGTCGTAGAGGAGTTCAGCCATATGGTCTTCTCGATGCCTCTCTCGCCTGCCTCCTTAACAGTTCGGGGGCGCGTCTCCGATGCGGCCAATGCAAGATGATCGCGCGCCGCCGGATCATCTATTGAACGATAGTGTCGGAGATCAGGGTCGACCTTCCCTTATCCTCTGTCAGCGACTTATCGTCGCTCCGATCGCACCGACACCAACGTCTTATTTATCCGAGCGTCAGACGTGCCATCTTCTATCCAGGATCCAAGTTGGAGAAGACCCATGAACGAGGTTGAGGTCGAACGAAATCGATATCGGATGCCGCCCCGGGAAGGCATCGCGATCGCGCATTTTCTCACGGTCGCTGACATCGAGCGATCCGCGCGCTTCTATGAAAAGGTTTTTGGGGGCGTCATTCTCAGCAGCGGTGATGCCAAAGGTGCGCCGGGGTATATTCAGATCGCGAACACGTGGCTCATAGTCAACGTCGGTGGCGGTCCGACACCTGATAAACCGTCGGTCCGACTGAGCGTCCCTCCCGATCCCGATGCGGTCAGCAGCTTCATGAACATTCGTGTCGCGGATATCAAAGCATGCTACGAACTATGGCGCAGCCGCGGCGCTGAATTCCTGACCGAGCCAAAGAGCAAATATGGCGAGACTCGTTGTTATATTCGCGATCCGGACGGGTATATTATTGAAGTGGGAGAGAGCAACCCGGACTTCACATATGGTTAGATTGGGCCGCACCTAAGAAACAGGAGAAGGAATATGGCTTCGTGCATCCACGTTGAAACGATCAATGACGTGACGCCGAGTGCCAGAGGTTGTGAGGAATGCCTTGAAATCGGCAGTCCCTGGGTTCATCTGCGGTTGTGTCGAACATGCGGCCATGTGGGTTGCTGCGATGAATCGCCTCACCGGCACGCGACCGCCCATTTTCAGGATACGCGTCATCCGATCATCGAGGGATATGATCCGCCCGAAGGATGGGGTTGGTGCTATGTCGATCAGGACATGGTGGACCTTCCGGATCAGACGCCGCAATTGGGCCCGATCCCCAGATACATCTGATCCGGGGCAAGCGTGTCGGCACGCCGACCACGACGGATAACTCACCGTTTGTCGGCGTCATTCCTGCCCGGCAGCGTCAGGAACGCGACCAACCCGGAAATGAACGCAGCACCCGCGCCAACTGCAGCCGCGCCATGAAACGCAGCCAGTAAGTCGGCGGCCTGATTCGCGATCACGGCGCCTGACAAGGCGGTGGCGATCAGCCCGCCAGTTCGCGAAATCGCGCTATTGAAGCCCGAGGCGGTCCCGGTATGCCGCTCGTCGACTGAAGCCAGCACCGCGGCGGTGAGCGGCGCGACCGCGCCGGCCATGCCGAACGCGACAAGCACCATCCCCGGTGCGACGCCTCGCCAATAGCCCAAATGCGGATCAAGCCGTATCATCAGCGCGAAACCAATCGCGGTTACGATCGGCCCGAGCGTTAGCGGCCAGCGCGGGCCAACTCGTTCGGTCAGACGTCCCATAAGGCGCGACATCGTGCCGATCACGATCGAGAAGGGAAGCAACGAGAAGCCCGCCTGCAGCGGTGTGTAGCCGCCGCCGACGATCAGGAGGTAGGGGAGCAGCACGAACATGCCGCCGAGCGCCCCGTAAAGCAGGAAAGTGAGGAGCGTAAGGCCAAGGAACGGCTTGGAGCCGAACATGGCGAGCGGCATCATCGCGCCGCTGCCGCGGCGATGCTCGACCAGAAGGAAGCCGACAAGCAGCAACAGCCCACCGCCGGTCCCGGCGGCTACCAAATTGAAGACGTCGTGCCCGCTCGACCATAGCGTCAGCGCCCATGTGAGCGCGCCGAGCGCGAGCGTCGCAAGCGCGGCGCCCGCCCAATCGAGCGGTTGCTTTCCCTCCGCGCTCTCCTCGACGAAGCGGAGCGCGACAATGATCGCGGCCGCCGAAACCGGCAGATTGATCGCGAAGATCGACCACCAGCCGACCGCGTCGACCAGCCAGCCGCCGAGCGGTGGGCCAATCGCCGCAGCAATCGCGCCCGCCGCCGCCCAGGTTCCGATCGCGCGCCCTCTTGCCTCGCCCGAAAAGGCGTTGCCGAGGATGGCAAGGCTGTTCGGCATCAGCATCGCCGCGCCAATTCCCTGGATGGCGCGGCCACCGAGAAGGACAGGCAGATCGGGCGCTACGGCGCACAGGATCGAGGCGATCGCAAACAATGTGATGCCCGCGATCATTATCCGTCGGCGGCCGAAATGATCTCCCGCCGCGCCTCCCAGCAACAGCAAGGCCGACAGCGGCAGCAAATATGCGTTGATCGTCCATTGCAGATCGGCGGAACTGCCGTTGAAGGTCTGCTTGATTGCCGCAAGGGCGACGTTGGTCACCGAGCCGTCGATAAACGCGAGGCTGGAGGCAAGCATCGTCGCGGTAAGAGTCCAGCCCGGATGGCGCGGCTTGCCTCCGCTATCATTACCGCTGCTGCTCAACGCATCGAGCTCCCTTCCCGCTAGATTCTAATGGCCGAGCATCTCGCGAATGTCAGCTATTCGTATGTATTGCTTTCAATTTGACGGCGTGATCCGCTTATAGTCCGGCTGCCTAGCAACTGTACGTTCTCGGATGTTGGTTGGCTGGCGACAAGCCAATAGACCATAGTCTCGGCGATACCTTCGTCCAATCGCAAGCCCGCCAAGTACGCCGCATGTAACAGCCTTCTTCGATAAATCTGTCATAGGAGGCTCCGGTGGAAACGCAGGCGAAGTCGGTACAAATTCGGGTCACGCGTCGCTCTGCCGCCTATTGGCGGGTGACGTTCGACAATCCTCCGCTGAATGTCATGGGTCCGGAAATGGTCCGGGAATTTCAAGCGCTGATCGACGGCATCGAGAGCGATGACGCGTTGCGCGTCGTGGTATTCGACAGCGCGGTTGATGGCTTCTTCTTAAATCATTCGGACTTCAAGGCCCGGATCGAGGATCTGACATCGATGCCGCCCGGTCCCTCGGGGCTGCCGCCATGGCCGGACTTCCTGGTGCGATTGACACGCGCGCCAGTTGCTTCGATGGCCCTCATTCGGGGCCGTGCAACGGGGAACGGCAGCGAGTTAACGCTCGCCTGTGACATGGCCTTCGCCAGCAAGGAGAAAGCGTTCATCTCGCAATGGGAGGTCGGCGTGGGCATGGTCGCAGGCGGTGGCCCCATGGCGAGATTGCCGCATCTGATCGGACGGAATCGCGCGATGGAAGTGCTGCTGAGCTCGGACGACATCCGGGGGGAGCAGGCGGAAGCCTATGGTTATGTGAACCGCTGCCTGCCCGATGCCGAACTGGACGCTCATGTGGATGCGCTCGCTACCCGCATTTCCACATTCGACAAATGGGCGATCGGGCAAACCAAACGCCTAGTCAATGCGAGCCTGCCGCCGGACGTCGAGCTTGGGGCCAGTTGGGATGCCTGCATAGCATCGCTTGGCCGTGCTTCCGCGCAGGAAGGGATCAAAGCTCTCACGAGCCGAGGATTTCAGGCACCCGGAGAGGTTGAAGATCGCCTCGGCTTTTACCTTGGCGAACTGCGGCGCCAGGCCGCTCCTGATCCCAGCAATTCTTGAGAGGGAATAGATGTCATGGATCTGCTTGCGGAAGCAAAGAAACTGGCCGATCGCGTGGAAGCCGAGGCGGCGAGGGCGAAGGTGCCGGTGTCGGTCTGCATAGTCGACATTCACGGCAATCTCGTTCTTCAGCATCGCATGAACGGCGCGCCGCTCTTCTCGCTCGAGATATCCGAGCGCAAAGCCTATACTTCGGCGTTGGTGAAGATCCGTACAGCGGAGCTGCTCGCGCTGGTCCAACCGGGTCAGCAACTCTACGCGCTCCCGACGGTCGCCGGCGGGCGTTTCTGTCCTATGGGTGGCGGGGTACCCCTTATTGCGAGCGGTGAGGTTTTCGCCGGTATCGGTGTCAGCGGCGGTACAGCAGAAGAAGATGTCGCTATTGTCGAGGCCGCTCTTCAATGATTTCTTGGGCGATGCGTAGCTAGGGGTTGGTCGCTGTCCTGATACTTGCTGCACAGCTCAAGCATCGCTAAAAACGTCGTTCAAATATACAAAATCGTCGGGCGGCTGCGTACCGGCGAGATAATCCTGAAATGGCTTTGAATAGGCGTTGTGACGCCGCGGCCACCAGACGCGCTGAACCCCGGCACAATGATAGTACATCCGCACCATATTTTCCCATCCGGACCATTGGGCGGGCTCCAATATTCCGGCCTCGCGCTGGAACCAGGCATTCTCCGCCAGCTTGAAATAGGAAAACAGGAAATAGTGCGCCAGGATTCGATGCTCGCGGCTCGCCGTGTTCCAGTCCTTCGACACCGCCGCCAGCGCCTCGCCCAATGCGGGGCTTTCCATTCCCGGAATATTGATGCAGGCGATCGAGGTCGAAAGCGTGTCGACTACCGCAAGTCTTTGGAAGAGCGTGCTCTGCCGGATCTGAATCCCGATGAAGAACATCGTGCCCAACACGGCGATCGCGGCAATGATCTGACCAAGACAGGCTGCATCTTCCAGTGACATGCGTGGCGTCCTAAATCATCCCATCACCGCGCGATCACATGCCGTGAGGTGGGCCGAGATAAGGGAACTCGGCGAGCAGATCGCCATGATATCCCACCCCATCGCCGGGAATCTTTCCGTTGGTGAGGATCACCATGAAGGTATCGGCGGCATCGTCGGTCAGTGTCCGGCCGTTTTCCGGGAAGGATGCGGGACGCGTCGGATCATAGTATAGGATGTCCGGCAACAACGTGCCGGCAACCCGCGCCGCTTCCGCGGGCTCATAACCTCCGGTATGTTCCAACGCGTGCGCAAAGACCGGGATGAAGCGCGCGTCGTCGACCGGCGCAGCGGCCAGATACGCTTCTTTCTCGTCACCAGGCAGAAAAACTGCCTGTTGGGGACGCGCACCGCGTTCCACCTGGACCCATTGTCCATCGATTTCGGCCAATATCCGGCCCCACAACCCAACCCGCCTCGACCCCAACGCTGAGTTGGGCACTTCCAAAACCAGGCTGCACACATTTTTGTCGATAAAGAAATCTGCGCCGGTGAACTGAAGGTTATTGAGCGCGCCAAGCGTGTCAAAGAAGAACGGCTCGCTCCGCCAGCCGGCAAAAAAGCGATATCCATCGACGTCGGCTATCAGCGCGTCTCGGGCAATCGAAACAGGTGCATGAGCGATGATGAGATCCTCATTCTCAGCGCTCCCCGCCATGTCGATACGCATCAAACACACGGTTTGCGTGCCCTTGGCCGAGGATGATGCACGTATTCGAAAGATGATGTCGGCCACCGCGTCACCGTCGGTGTCTATCATGAGTTCATACATGGCTTCGGGCGCGAAAGGTTCCCGGATCGTCGGCTCGGGGTGCACAACTGTGGACGATGGATGGGCGTTCAATATCAGGATCGATTTTTGATCATCTCCAGGTTTTGGAAATGCATAGATGTCGGTGAGATCCAGGCGCGCGTCGCCACGCGGAAAGCCGAAATCGGGACCGGAATAATGATGTGACATCGATATCTCCGCTGTTGGTTCAGGGCATCATTGGCGCAAGCTTCGCCTCGGCCGGCGGGGTCAGGAATCCGCTGCGAGACGCACGCCCGAAAACTGCCAGCGGGCATCTGGCGGAAAGAAGTTTCGATAGGAGGCGCGGACGTGGCCCGACGGCGACACGCAAGAGCCGCCGCGCAGCACAAACTGTCCCGACATGAACTTGCCGTTATATTCGCCCACGGCGCCCTCGGCCGAGTGGAAGCCCGGATAGGGCGCAAACGCACTCAAACTCCATTCCCAGACGTCTCCAAACATCTGGCATGGTTGCGCGGTGGTTTCGCCGGCCGGCTGCGGCGCCAGAAAGCCGCTGTCCGCGAAGTTGCCGGTGACCGGGACCGAACGGGCGGCGTTCTCCCACTCGAATTCGGTCGGCAAACGCATGCCCGACCAGCGGGCACATGCATCGGCTTCGAAAAGGCTTATGTGCGTCACGGGGGCGTCAGGATCGATCGCACGCGGCCCGGCCAGCGTCATCGTGCGCCAGCCGTCAAGGGTCCGTTCCCAATATAACGGCGCAGTCCAGCCTCGCTGCTGGACGGTCGCCCACCCCTCGGAGAGCCAGAGCAGCGGGTTGCCATATCCGCCATCCGCGATGAACTCCAACCATTCCCGGTTCGTGACGAGCCGGTTGGCAAGTTTATAATCTTCCAACCACACGCGATGACGAGGGCCTTCGCAGTCAAAACAGAAACTGGGCCCCTCATGTCCGATCCCCACGCAGCCGCCCGAAAATCCGATATACTGATTTGAAGTGGGCGTGGGGCCTGCTCTGGCTACGGGCAAATCTTCGAAATAGGCCGGCTTCAGGGGATTGTTTGCAAACAGGTGCAAGATATCGGTGAGCAGCAATTCCTGATGCTGCTGTTCGTGGTGGCAGCCAAGCTCCAGTAATTGTGCCGTTTCGGCGTTGAGATCACCGGAGCAGAGCAGCATGACAGCGTGATCGACGTGGGTTCGGTAAGCCAGCACCGTATCGAGCGATGGACGTGTTAGAAGACCGCGAAGTGCTCGCGGATGGCGTGCACCCAGGCTTTCGTAATAGGAATTGAAGAGCAGACCGAAGCTGCGATTGAAGCCACGATATCCGCGCAAATGAGGTTCAAGGAGAAGCGTTTCGAAAAACCAGGTTGTATGCGCCAGATGCCATTTGGCGGGACTGGCATCGGGCATCGACTGGACGGTGGCGTCCGCGTCGCTGAGACGTGACGCCAGCAGGTTTGTGCGGTCGCGGATTGAAAGAAAATACGCCGCAGCGTCTTTGCCTCTCATCCAACGTGGGGTCTGCCGCAGGTGATCCACCCCAGTGCCGTCCGAGAGGGCATCATATGTGACCGCGTCATGCATCGGAACAACCCACATGCCTAAAAGCCAATTGTCTCCAAGTATAAGAAGGAATTCATGGAATAAATTTACACCAAGGTATGATCATACCATCGTATAATGGAAGAAAATCGAGGTGCGGTACATGTTCCATTCGGTTGGGAATGGGAGATGATGATGTCCAGGATGAACGCACCGATAGGCAGGCGGGACTTCTTGGTGACATCGGCGATCGCCGGTGCAATCGGCAGCGTTCTGCCAATGACGGATGCTCGCGCAAGCGGGCATTCGCCGACGGGCACTCCGAAGCTGCCGCCAGGATCGGGGCCGGTGTTCACGATGAGCGCTCTGGGCGCATCCATTGTCGGTGCCACGGTGGTGGCTGGCGCCGGCGGCAGCGCGTCGATCCGGCCATTCGAGTTCCATGCGCCCGACCATGCCTTGGACGATCTCCAGAGGCGGATTGCCGCAACCAGGTGGCCGGATCAGGAGACCGTCACCGATGCATCGCAGGGCGTGCAGTTGGCGACGATGCGCGCGCTGGCAGCGTATTGGCAGACGGGCTACAATTGGCGTGGCCTGGAGGCACGGCTGAATGCCCTGCCGCAGTTCGTCACGGAGATTGACGGCGTGGATATCCATTTCATCCATGTTCGCTCGAAGCACAAAAATGCGCTGCCGATCATCATCACGCATGGCTGGCCGGGCTCAATCATCGAGCAGATGAAGATCATCGATCCACTGACCAACCCCACCGCGCATGGCGGCTCGGCCGAGGATGCATTCGATGTCGTGATCCCGTCGCTGCCCGGGCATGGCTTTTCAGCGAAGCCTCGCGTGACAGGCTGGGATCCCATCCGGATAGCGAGCGTGTGGATCGTGCTGATGCAGCGTCTTGGCTATGCCCGTTATGCAGCGCAGGGGGGAGATTGGGGCAATGCGGTCACCGAGCAGATGGCGCTGCAAAAGCCGGCGGGGTTGATCGCCATCCACACCAATATGCCGGCGACGCTTCCGGACGATATCGCAAAACGGCTTCAGTTCGGCGAACCGGCGCCATCCGGCCTGTCGGCGGAAGAGCAATATGCCTTCGATCAGCTCGATTTCTTCTACAAACACGGGCTCGCCTATGCGCAGGAAATGGGAAACCGCCCGCAAACGCTTTATGCGATTGAGGATTCGCCCGTCGGGCTTGCCGCCTGGATGCTGGATCACGATGCGCGGAGCTATGCGCTTATCGCGCGGGTATTCAACGGTGAGGTCGAGGGCCTGACCCGCGACGACATCCTCGACAACATAACGCTCTACTGGCTGACGCATACCGCGGTTTCTTCCGCGCGACTTTATTGGGAGAGCAAGCTCGCCTTCTTCGCGCCAAAACAGGTAAGCCTGCCGGTGGCGGTCAGCGCGTTCCCCGACGAAATTTACACCGCTCCGCGAAGCTGGACCGAAAAGGCCTATCCCAAGCTGATCCACTATAACCGGCTTGCGAAGGGCGGGCATTTCGCGGCCTGGGAACAACCGAAAGTCTTTTCGGAAGAGCTACGTGCGAGCTTTCGCTCAATGCGCTGAGCCAAGGTAAGCCGACGGTCGAGAGATCCTTCCGTTCGGAGGGTTCCGTGGCCGACTATAAGAGAGACCATCGCTTTGGAAACCCTCCACGATCGACGTGCGCTGCTGGGTGCCGGCATGCTGGCGGTTGCCGCTTCCGTCGCAAGAGTGCGCGCGGCGCGCGCGGGGGAGGGCATCCAATCTTGTGGCGAAATTCCCCGTTCACCTTTGGGACCTGTCAGCCATTTTGCCGAACTGAAGCAGATCAACGCCGGTACTTTGAACGTGGGATATGCCGAAATGGGCCCCGCGGACGGCTCGGCGGTCATTCTCCTGCACGGGTGGCCATACGATATTCACAGCTATGCCGAGGTTGCCGCTTTACTGGCGGCGAAAGGCCGCAGGGTGATCATCCCTTATCTTCGCGGCTTTGGTTCGACGCATTTTCTTTCGGACCGGACGATACGCAACGGGCAGCAATCGGCCATTGCCGTCGATGTCGTCAATCTCATGGACGTCCTGAAAATCGAAAAACCCGTGATTGCCGGCTTCGACTGGGGCGCGCGTACCGCTGACATCGTCGCCGCGCTCTGGCCGGAGCGATGCAAGGGGCTCGTCTCCGTGAGTGGTTATCTGATCGGGAGTCAAAAGGTCGGGATGGTGCCTTTACCGCCCGATGCCGAACTCCAGTGGTGGTATCAATTCTATTTTGCGACCGAGCGTGGTCGGATCGGCTACGATAGATATCGGCGTGATTTTGCAAGACTCATCTGGCGGCAGGCATCACCTCAATGGCATTTCGGCGATGCCACTTTCGATCGCTCGGCGGCGTCGTTCGACAACCCCGATCATGTGGCGATCGTCGTGCACAACTACCGGTGGCGGTTGGGGCTTGCCGAAGGCGAGCCGGCCTATGACGAGATGGAACGGCGGCTGGCAACGGGGCCGGCGATCGGCGTTCCCACGATCACCCTAGAAGGCGACGCGAACGGTGCGCCTCATCCCGACGCTGCCGCCTATCGCCAAAAATTCTTCGGTAAATATGCCCATCGGCTGATCAAGGGCGGGATCGGACATAATCTGCCGCAGGAAGCGCCGGATGCATTCGCCCAAGCGGTGCTCGATGTGGCCTCAGCCTGACGGCGACGTTGCGGAATTGTCTGTCGGTTATTGTGTTGGCTGTTCGTGTCCGAGGCTTGCGCTCATTCTCACGAGATCGGCGAATGATCTTGCCTTCATCTTGTCCATGACTCGGCCGCGATGTGCTTTCACGGTGATCTCGCTGATCCCTAGCTCAAAGGCGACCTGCTTGTTCAAGAGGCCCGTAACGACAAGCTTCATCACCTCGCGTTCCCGGCGGCTCAGGGATTGGTAGCAGTCCCGTAAATCTTTCAAGGCGGCGCGCTCGTTGACGGCGGCGCGGCTGCGTTCGATCGCCTGATCTATGGCATCAAGCAACGCTTCCTCTCCAAAGGGTTTGGTCAGGAACTCCACCGCGCCGGCTTTCATCGCCCGCACCGTCATTGGCACGTCGCCGTACCCTGTGATGAATATGATGGGCATGTCCCTTGGGTCGCTCGCGATCCGCGCCTGCAGATCGAGACCATTGAGATCCGGCAGGCTGACATCGAGCAACAGACAGCTCGGCGCGGCGGGTGGCGTCCAGTTGAGGAACGCTTCCGCGCAGTCGAAGCATTGAACATCCCAGCCGACGGAGTGAAGCAGCGCTTCCAGCCCTTCTCGCGTCGAGACATCATCATCGACCACTACGACAATCGGCCTGGTTTCAGACATGCTCGACGATCCGATCCGGTAGTCAAGCGTCAGGGTATCATCATTGACAATCAGATGCATCTCAAAAGCCTCCTTTGCCCCGGAGGGCAGCATTGACCGAATCGAGAATTGCGTTTTCGCTGAACGGTTTTAGTAAGCATGCTACGGCGCCGCTTGTCAGCAGCCGGGGCCATTGGAATTCATCCGCATGGGCGGTTATGAAGACGGTCGGAATATTGCGGCCGAGCCGCAAAAGCTTTTGCTGCAGTTCGGGCCCGGACATCCCCGGCATCGCGACATCGAGGACAAGACAGTCCGGCTCACCAGGCATCCGTGAATCGAGGAATTCCTCGGCGGATGCAAAAGAACTCACCTCCAGCCCGCATGCTTTGAACAGATCCGGCAGGGACTCACGCACGGATTCGTCGTCGTCGACCACCGTCACCAGCTTTCGCGCCTTCGTCATGACTGCACACACTCTTCGGCGGGTAGGCTGAAAACGCACCCGTCATATCGACAGGCCAACCGTTCTGATTTGACCTCCGCGTCAAATGGATCATATGCATCTACGCCACCATTATTGCTTGTCTGCGGCTGCGCACCCGCTCCGGATGATCTCCGGCGCAACAGAGTTAATTGCATCTTTGCCACCATCGCGTGCAAGCCGTCGCGCGTCTCCTGCACTTTCCTTCCACTGGCTGTCACGATGCGCCAGTGGTCCAACGGCGTCTATCGATACTTTGGTGTCGGTCTTCCCGGAATGGCTCCCTCAGTCGGGGGCATTGTGCAAATGCCCGTGACAGTACGGCATGGCCGAGCCCTGGCGATCAATAGGGAGGCGCCACACGCAATCGCTGCGCGGTCGCCGCTTCTATCCACCACACGAGGTCATCAGCGAAGCGTGGAAAAGCCTTTTCCAGATATTTGCCCGATTCCCCAATCGGGGCGCCCGCTTCGTCGAGAGCCTCCGTAACCGGGCCGATGGTAATCGAGCTCGACACGACGATCATTCCCATTTCGCTGAGCGTCCCATGCCAACAATAGCCGGCCCTAGCGCCACCGGATCGTTGAAGCGAATAGCTGGCGATTGCCGCGGGCCTCCAGAACCATTCCTCGAAGAAATGGTCCGTCAGGTTCTTCAGGCCAGGCTGCAGACCCCAATTATATTCGCCGCATACGAAAACGAAGCCGTCGGCCGATCGGATCTTTCCTGCGAGCGTCTCCATCGCGGCGGGGGCCGTCCCTGACGGATATTCCTTGTACATTCGGCTGAGCATCGGCAACCCAATTTCACGCGCGTCGATGAATTCCACTTTCAGGCCGTACGCGGCCAGTCGCGCGATCAGATATTTGACCAGTCTGATCCCGAAACGGGGTTCACGATAGGATCCGTAGAAGATCAGAATTTTCTTATTGGCGGTCATATTCGTTGCTCCGCGCGTTTCGCAGTGCCCAGGGTCAAAGCTGATTTTCGCCGAAACTGGACGTCCGGACATCTGCACTTTGGTATCCCCGACACCAACGTGTCGGTAGAGCGAACAATATTGCATGCTGGGGAGCAGCGCCATTGCAACGCCGCAGCGTGGCCCGCCCACGACACCATCGTCCAATGGATACGCCCTTCCGCCGCGTTTACGCGAGATCCGAGCTTGCGCGCGAGGAGATTGCTTTGCCCGCCCAGACGCATCGGTTGATCGCCCTCTATGCATTGCTTTTGCTTGCCAATGTGTGCGCGTGGCTATGGGCTCGCATGCTATTCTGGCACGAGCCCGTTCTCATGGGCATGGCAACGCTGGCCTATGGGCTCGGGCTGCGCCACGCGATGGACGCCGATCATATCGCGGCAATCGACAACGTGACGCGTCAACTGCTGCACAATGGCGAGAAGCCGATCACCGTCGGCTTCTATTTCTCGCTCGGTCATTCGACAGTCGTTATGCTGGTCTGCGCCGCGCTTGCCGAAACCGCCATACATCTGCGTGGATCGTTCGCCGTCATGTCTTCGGTCGGCGGGCTTGTCGGCGGTTCGATTTCCGTCACGCTATTACTGGTCCTGGCGTTCGCCAACTTCAGCACTTTACGGTCGAGCTGGCCTGTACGTCGGAACCACGGCGAAGCGCAGGCTTCTGAGCGTGGCGGAATACTGAGCCGGATTTTGCGGCCGCTGACATCGCTCGTCCACCATCCCTGGCAGGCCTATCCGTTGGGATTTCTATTTGGACTCGGTTTCGATACCGCGACCGAAGTGGGATTGTTGGGAGTTTCAGTGAGTGCCAGCCACCGGATATCGCCATGGGCCATCATGGTGTTTCCCACGCTGTTTGCTGGGGGAATGGTCCTGATCGATACCACCCAAGGCGTGTTGGCCAATGGCGCATATGGCTTCGCTTCGATTGGACGTCGACATAAGGTCTACAACTTCGTGATCGGTTTATATTCCGCGATGGCCGCTTTGACGGTAGGCAGCCTGGAAGCCCTGAACTTAATCGGGGAGCGTTTCGCGCTGACCGGCGCGTTCTGGCAGCGGGTGAGCGATCTCAACGATCGAACGGTTGCGCTCGGGTATCTGATAACCGGGGTGCTGCTGAGCCTCTGGTTATTCTTCGCGCTTCGATCGCGTTTAAAATGGCCCGCCGGATAATCGCTCAGGGCCTAGAATGATTTACGGACCGCGACTCCAAATGTGCGGGGAATATTTGGATTGAAATAATAGAATCCAAATGACGTGAGATTTGTACCGTAGACATAGTAATGCTTGTTAGCGATGTTGTCGATCCATGCGCGAACGCTCCAGGTTTTGCATTTCCACTCGCTGACTTCATTAAAGACGATATATCCATTCTGGCGTAGCAGGCCATATCCGAGGTCGGAATTATAGGGCGTAAACCATTGGGCGCCGGTGTATGTGGCGTTCGGGCTTAGCGTCAGGTCGCCGTTGGCGATGTGGTGAATGGTATAGTTGAGTTCCAGGTGCGCCGTGATCGCCGGCGCGAAGGGTAGCTTGTTTCCATCCAGAACCGTATTTTGGAGGGTGAGGCGATCATATTCGCCGTCCAGATATCCGACATTGGCGGAGAGGGAAGCCGTCGGGGCGAAGCGAAGCATGGCGTCCAGTTCCACCCCTTTCAGCGTGGATGCGCCGGCGCTTCGAAGAAAGGCGACGGGGCCGATCTGATCCTGGATCTGCTGGTTCCTGTAATCGCTGTAGAAGGCGGCAACCGCCACGCGCATGGCGCCACCGAAGAAGCGCCCCTTGGCGCCTGCTTCATAGGTCTCAACCCGCTCCGGCGCTACGAAGCTGATCTGCGATGCGTCTAGATAGCCCGATCCATTGAAGGTGCCGGCGCGGTAGCCCTTGTCATAGCTCAAGTAGAGGAGGGTCGCCGCGTTGGGTTTGTAGCCGACCGCGACCCGTCCGGTCAGCGCGTGGTTCTTTCCCTGGCGGTTTAGGGGATGGCCCGGCGTGCCGACCACCTGCACGAGCGGGTTGAAATCATAGTCGCCGATGATCGACGTTCCGTTCCGGTATCCCGCCCTGTCCTCTGTGTATCGAGCGCCGACAGTCACGGTCAGCGCCGGCACGATCTCGACATCGGCCTGGCCGAATATGGCTCTGGATATCCGAACCTGGCGGTAGCCCTGATTGATCGCGGCGCCGCCGGCCGTCAACGTCGGGTCGGGCGGCACGCCGAGCGCCTGCAGGAATTTGAATATGATATATTGATTTTCGATATCGGCCCGATCGCGGCCATAGAAGACGCCGCCTTGCGCCCTCACCGGTCCCGTGTCGTACACCAACCGGATCTCTTGATTGAATTCCGCATAGTCCGAATGGAAGACCGTCTCGAGGAAATTGATCGGGGTGCCGTCAATATCCTGACCGAAGAGCGATGCGGCGGTATCGTAAGATGTGAGGGTCTGCACCGACAGTGCGTCATTCAATTTGATCCTGACCGTCAGCGCGCCACCCCGGCTATTTGTCTTGTTGCGGTGGGGGTCATCCGCGTTAGTATCGTAAAAGCTCAATCCGGCATGGGTATAGCCGTTCAGGGGATTAACCCCGTTCGGGCCCACGCCAAGCGCGATCACGCCGGGCTGATATTGCCGGCTTCGATTGGCGAACAATCTGAGGTTGACGTCCAGCGCATCGGACGGATTGTAGCGGATAGAAAGGCGGGTCCGGAGGTCATTCGCATCGGTCAGATCGGGAGCGCCCGCGAAGATATTCCTGATATAGCCGTCATGGCGATCGAAGCTGACCGCGCCCCGGATGCCCAGCACATTTTCGATGACCGAAGCCTCTCCGGCGGCCTCGACGCGCACGTCGTCATAATTGCCATAGCCGAGGTCGAGATAGCCGCCCGGCGCGCCCAGCGACGGCTTTCGCGTGATGAAGTTTATCGCGCCGCCTGTGGTGTTGCGGCCAAACAAGGTGCCCTGCGGCCCGCGAAGTACCTCAATGCGCTCAAGATCGAACATCTGTCCGCCGTGAGTGGCACGGAAAGCCATATACGCGTCATCGGTATAAACCCCCACGGGCGATGCCTGATTGGACGAGTAGTCATTGCCAAGGCCAATGCCCCGGAGCGTGAAATTCGGCTCCGCGCCACCCGTGGAGTCATTTTCCTGCAGGTTGGGTATCAGCGACGCGAGGGCGCTTGGCTTCATAATCCCCTGCCTCGAAAGATCTTCGCCTGCGATCGCGCTGACCGCCAGTGGAACGGATATCAGTGATTCCGATCTTCGCTGGGCGGTAACCACGATGGTACCAGTTTCCACAAATCCCGCATCCTGCTGCTTATCCAAATCACGCTTCAAACCGCCAGGCTCGGCGTTTGCGATGCCGCAACACGCGACTTCGCCAAGCAACGCCAAAACCCAGGCCGGGTACGCCCCACGCGAAGATTTCATGTCTCGATCCCCTCGTTTCAGGCGTCGCTCACGGTTTTCATGCCGAAACCGATACCAAGGTATTATCGACGGCCGAATGCAGTGCAGAGCATGTGCGCTCTATCGAGGCCGAGACCATGTATGCATAGATGCGCGGTCGGGCAAGGAGGTGAAGCGCGATGGAAGGCCACGAAAGCGCGCGGATGACGATAGACATTGCCGGACTCGTAGACGCCTTCCCGGCATTGGTCTGGACCACGCTTACGGACGGTTCGGCGGAGTTCCTCAACCAGCAATGGACCACCTACACTGGCGTGAGCCTTCAGGAGGCTCAAGGCTGGGGCTGGATCCCTGCCATTCATCCCGACGACTTTCCAAACCTGCTTGAGAAATACACCGCGCTTTTACAGGGTGACGAGCCGGGTGAGGTCGAGGCCCGGATGCGTCGTTTCGACGGCGAATACCGCTGGTTCCTGTTTCGGGCCAATCCATTGCGCGACGAGACGGGGCACATCGTCCGATGGTGCGGAACGAACATTGACATTGAGGATCGCAAGCGCGCCGAAAGCCAGCTTGCGGCCGAAAACCGCCTGCTCGAGATGATTGCATCGGGGGTTCCACTGCACGAAGCGCTTGCCGCGGTTTGCCGCTTTGTCGAAGAAATCTTTCCGGAATGTCTCTGCGCCGTCTATCCTATCGATTGGAACGGCCCGATATTCAGGTACGGGGTCGCGCAGTCCCTGCCGGCGAGCTTCATCGATCCTATTCGGGGCTGGTCTGTCGCTGTCGACAAGTCGCCTTGCGGCGTCGCCGTCGCGGGGGACCGGCAGGTGATTGTGGCCGATGTGGCAACGGACCCAATCTGGCATGAGACAGAATATTGCGATCACCTGGTCAGGCACGGACTGCGTTCAGTCTGGAGCACCCTCATCCGTTCGCTGGATGGGCGCGTCCTGGGCTCGTTCTGCATCTATCAAGCGGCGCCCGCGACACCCACGCCCCGCCACCAACAATTGATCGCGCATGCCACGCGCATCGCAAGCATCGCGCTTGACCGAGATCAGGCCAGCGAAGCCTTGACGATGAGCGAAGAGGGGCTGCGCCGTGCTCACGCCCAGCTCGCGGAGGCTCAAGGCATCAGTAAGACTGGCAGTTTCACATCGGATTTGCAGGCCAACCTCCACGAATGGTCGGATGAGTTCTATCGAATTTTTGAGATCGACCCCGCTACTCCGCCTGGATTGCAGGCTGCACGCGAAAGGGTGCACCCGGACGACCTTGCCCTTTTCGATTTCCAAATGCAGCGAAGTCTCGATGGCGGCGCGTCGGATTTCGTATTCCGTATCGTGACGCCATCCAGCGGGTTGAAACACCTCCGGGGCGTCGCAAGGCTTGTTGAACACTCGGTCGGCCGCCGGAACTTCATGGGGACAGTTCAGGATATCACGGAGCGGGTGCTCGGTGAGGACGCGCTCAATCGGGCGCGGGCGGAACTCGCCCATGTTTCGCGCGTGACGGCGCTCAGCGCGTTGAGCGCGTCGATTGCGCACGAGGTTAATCAACCACTTGCTGGGATCGTTACCAACGCGAGCACCTGCCTGCGCCTGTTGGCGGTGGATCCACCCGATACCGTCGGGGCAAAGGCCACGGCCCAGCGCACCATTCGCGATGCCAATCGCGCATCCGAAGTCATCAAGCGATTGCGCGCGCTGTTCGCGCGCAGACTGCCCGGCACGGAGCCCGTCGATCTTAACGACGCTGTTCGCGAATTGCTGGCGCTGTGTTCCGGCGATCTGCAAGCCGCGCGCGTCGTATTGCGGACCGATCTGGCGGAAGACCTGCCGATCATTGTGGGGGATCGTGTGCAGCTGCAGCAGGTGATCCTCAATCTTGTTCTAAACGCGACCGATGCGATGCGCGCCGTCGACGACAGACATCGGGCACTGGCAATTTCGACTATTCGCGACGGTGACGATGACGTCCGGCTCAGTGTGCGGGACGCGGGCCAGGGTGCCACGGCTGAACAACTCGCGCGCTTCTTTGATGCCTTCTACACAACGAAAAGCGAGGGTATGGGCGTCGGTCTCTCGATTAGCCGTTCCATCGTCGAAGCGCATGGCGGAAGGATCTGGGCAGAATCCAATGTCGGAGCGGGGCTGACCCTGTCCTTCTCGATACCTGTTACTTTCCCCGTCGCTGAGCATGAAGACGACAAGCTCAACTACGTTGGTCAGGGCGTCGTTGCCGGGGAGCGTAGCGGCGGTGAATAACCTTATATCCGTAGTCGACGATGATGAATCCGTGCGGGAATCCCTGCCGGATCTGCTGCGATCATTCGGGTTGAAGGTCCAGGCCTTCTCTTCCGCCGAAGCATTCCTCAACTCTGAAAGCCTTGACCGAACAAAATGTCTCATCCTCGATGTTGCCATGCCCGGAATGACCGGACCGGAACTTGAGCAGGAACTGCTTCGTCGCAAACGCAAGCTTCCCATCATTTTCATCACCGCCCATTCCGACGAGCGGACTCTTCCCAGGATATTGCAGAACGGCGCGGTGGCATGCCTGTTCAAACCTTTCAGCGAAGCCATTCTGCTCGAAGCGGTGAATGCGGCCTTGGGCACGGGCGGGTAATCTCACTCATTGCCCATCTTGGTAAACTCGATGCCAAGCGTGCGGAGCTTTCCCAAAAAACCCATCCATTGCCGTCTGGATCATAAAAAGAAGCTGAAGGCGCAAAGCTTTTAGCTTGTGGATGTGATCCAATTCGCCAATTCGCAGAACTTGCTTGATCGGAGATGGCATCGTCATCATTCGGGAGTTCGCGCGTCTCGATCCCGCGACGATGGAGGTCGTTTCGTGTGGCTTCGATATCGGACACGATCAAATGCAACCCCTGTGCCGATCCCGGCGCAGCTGCGGTGATGTTTCTGCCAAACACGATGGAAGCGCCGGGCACCGACGGCGTGAACTGAACAATGCGTATCTCATTTGAAGTGTGATCGATGTCGCAATTCCATCCGAGTTTGCTATAGAATGCCTTCGATCGATCGATATCCGCCACGGGTATAACGACGAGCTCCGTCAAAAGTGCTGCCGATACCGCCTGATTTATTTGTATATAGCTCAAATATTCTGGCATTTCGAACCGCTCCTCGAATAATCCTGATACCATCCAATCATATATCTATAATATCGCAGAAAATGTTCTAGATATATTGGATCATAGTATCACAATGAGGCGTCGTTGACGGAGTCTATCCCGATGGTCGGCGAGAAGCTGGAACTCAATTTCTTCGAGCGCGACGTCGAAAGCGTGGCGCGCGCTCTTATTGGAACGACACTGCTTTTTGATGATGTGGGCGGATCGATCGTTGAGGTGGAGGCGTACCATCCGTCTGATCCCGCGGCTCACACTTACCGTGGGCCAACCCCGCGCAATGCGGTCATGTTCGGCCCGCCGGCCCATGCCTATGTTTACCGCAGCTATGGCCTTCATTGGTGCCTGAACTTTGTATGTGGAGGTGGCGCGGGGATTCTCATCCGCGCGCTGGAGCCGCGCTTTGGGCTCGAGATCATGGGTCAGCGTCGGGGTGCCCTCAAACCTCTTCTGCTCTGCTCCGGACCGGGCCGGCTGACGCAAGCTCTTGCGATCGATGGAAGTTTCAATGGCACGCCGCTCAATCGATACCCTTTTCAGCTTTACAAGGGACCCGACGATCTGGCGATTGTTGCCTGTCCTCGGATCGGCATCAGTGTCGCGAAGGAAACGCCCTGGCGTTTCTGTTTGGCGGGATCGAAATTTCTCAGCCGCCCGGCGACAGATTTAATTTGCACCACGTAATTCGAGACCGACAGTCGCGGCGACTTCGATCATTTCGGAATCCGATCGGCCACCTTGGCCACTCCCGCCCTCGCGCAGACTTCATCCTTGTCACCCCCCGGCGCTCCTCCGATACCCAGGGCGGCGATGATACGATCCTGGGATTTGAACGCTACCGCCCCGGGAAGCGCCATGACATTGGTCACTGTCGCGAGGCGGGGGGCATAGGGATTGGTTTTCACGAGCTCGAAGAAAGCCCCCGAGGTGTCGAAGTCGAACATCGGACCAAGCGTGATCACCGTAAAGGCCTTCTCATAGCTTGATTGCCGCGTATGCACGGTGGCTCCGTCACCGCGCAGTGCTACCTGCGCTATGCCATCCATGTTCACGACGGTTGCGCTCACGCGATATCCGTTCTTTTCGCACACACGAATTGCCTCTATTGCCGCGTCGAGCGCGATCGAAAGCGGAAGTTCGTAGCGATAACTTGCGTGGCTAGACGGTTCTGAAGATGCAGGTGACGCTAGCGCCGCGCAAATAATGCAGAGGCTTGGCATCCTGTTTGTCACGTCGATTTCCCATCTTGGTCGTTTCCGCTTCATCGCTGAAACCGCCTGCCGCAATCTTCATCCGGCGATGTCGGCGTGCTGCTGTCACGGCCACGTTGCCCGGTCAGGAGGTCGTTGGGCGCCGATCTATAATGAACTTCAACCCAAACACGGTCGTTCACCGCGGGAGAAAAGGACAGGGTCCTTCTACATGCGATACCGGCGGCTGTTTCGCCCGGCTCTTTCGCAATCTCGACCCGAACTTGGCCATTTACACCAGGAGTGTATATCTCCGCATGAGCCGACTCAGGTCTTAAGGTCCACAGGGAAGCAAGTAAAATCAATGTCGCTGCACATATTGAAATAAGGAACTTGGACATCTGACATCCTCTCTCGGAATTTGACAAAGAAATATCAATGCTCGGCATCATTAATCCTTCAACAACCACGTACTATATAAGTGGTAAGTAAGACTTATATGGAGATGATCTTCCAAGATTTATAGAATATCAATTAAAATGAGCAAACGATACAATAGTGCTACATATAATGGCATTATGGGACCGATCTAGAAGGCACCGCGGGTGACGGGTTGGGAAATTGCAGGCAGACCATATTGCCTTGGGGGCTGAGCGCCCAATTTATATCTCCGCCCAAATCCCCCGCGAGCGACTGGATCAATCGGCGACCACGGCCGGGCCGTGACGCATTGGATGTACGGCCGGTATCGCACACCAGGCAGATCACTTTTTGGCTGCGCTCATATACACGGACCAGCACCAGTCCCGACATACCGGGCAGGCCGTGACGAACCGAGTTTCGAATGAGTTCCACCGCGATCAGGCCGACTCGCCAGCCGCGATCCGCCGGGAGGTAAATATCGTCGATCTTGAGGATGAGACGTACCCTCTGTTCGGCAAGACGGGCCTTGGCGAAAGTCTTGCAAACCTCGGCGAGATAGTCGGCGAGATTAACATGACCCTCGACCATGGGCGGCAGCAATGCCCGATGCATTTCGGCGTAAGCGTGGAGCCGCTCCGCGACCCCATCCAGGATTTCGCGCGCGGACAGATCCTCAGTCCGACGAGATGCCATCGAAAGGTGCGAGATGGCTTCGGTATATTCATTGACCACTCGATGATTGAGTTCTTCCACGAGGTTGAGCGGCGGAGATGTCATATCCGTTTGCGTCGATGAACCGCAGATCATGCTGTCTGCCTCCTGAATGTCGGCCAGTGCATGGCCACCTGTCGCTTAAAGCGGATGTGGGAGGATGAAATATTGAACGTTCGTATCGGAGATATCTTGGCCATCTCGACCAGATAATCCCGTCCCCGCCAAATGCTGTTCCTGTGACCGGAAGAAAGTCTGCGACGGCCCCCACGGTCAGCATTTTTGCAACAGGCACGTGCCGAGCTTCTTCGTATTGTGAAATCTGTCAGGGTGCCGCGATCGTGGTTTGGGCCTCGGCCAATATTAGCCCGAATTTCTTGCTGGGATCGGTCCAGTCGCAGATCGGCGTCCACCCGCCCGTCTTCAAAAGAAGTCGCGCGCAGTCCAGGCTGTATTTATGGCTGTTTTCGGTGTGCACTGTTTCACCGGCCGCCACGGAGAACAGCCTGCCGTTGATGGTGAATGTCGTATCGCGGGTGGCTTCCAAATGCATTTCGATGCGCTTTTCCCACCCATTCCACCGCGCGACGTGGCGGAAGGCGTTGACCGGAATATCGCCGTCCAGCTCACGATTGATGCGGTGAAGCAGATTGAGGTTGAACTCGGCGGTGACCCCCAGTTCATCGTCGTATGCGGATATGAGCGTCTCCTCGTCTTTTGGACGATCCATGCCGATCAGCAGCATCGCGCCGACACCAAGTGTGTCACGCATCGCCCGCAAAAGGCTGGATGCGACGTCAGCTTCCATGTTCCCGATCGTGGACCCTGGAAAAAAGCCGAGCTTTGGCATCTGACGCGCGGCACTGGAGATAACAAACGGCTTCATGAAATCCGCTTCGACGGGCATCAGGCGGAGATGGGGGAAGCTGTTGATGAGGGCTGCAGCGGAGTGGCGAAGGAAGTCCCCCGAAATGTCGATAGGCACGTAGGCGGCAGGCTCGACGCATCGCAGCAGAATGGGGGTCTTGGTCGACGAACCGGATCCAAATTCAATAACGGCGCGGCCCCTGCCGACCAGTTCACCCATCTCGCCGCAATGGCGCTCCAGGATGCTCGTCTCGGTGCGCGTCACATAATATTCGGGAAGCTGCGTGATCGCCTCAAACAGTTCCGATCCCCGCCGATCGTAAAGCCACCGTGCGGGAATTGCGCGCTGCGGTCGCATGGCGAAGCCCGCAAGCACATCGGCAAGGAAATCTGGGTTTACAGTGGCGCAGGCCGGACCGCTTTCAAGGAGCATCATAAACCTTTCTGAGATCTATGCAGCCGATTTTCGGCGCTCGGTTATCTGCAACTCAGATAAAGTCTGCGCGGCGGCAAAGGATATTAGACGTACGTGTCGATATACTTAGGTGTCGAATATGCGGGCCGCCCAGCCGATACGATGGTGTTCCCGATACCAACGTCCAAATGCCACCGTCATCCACCATCAGTAACTTTGCCCGGACGAACAGGTGGAGTGGAATATGAAAATCCTGATGGTTCTGACCTCGCATGACGTGCTCGGCAGCACGGGGCGCAAGACGGGGTTCTGGCTCGAAGAGTTCGCGGCGCCTTATTTCGTATTTCGCGACGCCGGCGTTCAGTTGACACTGGCGTCGCCGAGGGGCGGCCAGCCGCCGATTGATCCCAAAAGCGACCTTGCGGAAAATCAGACCCCCGCCATGACCCGGTTCAAGGCAGATGCGCTCGCGCAGCAGGAACTTCGAAACACCAGAAGGCTTGCGGACATGCGGGCCGAGGACTTCGACACCATCTTCTACGTGGGTGGTCATGGTCCGATGTGGGATTTGGTCGATAATCCTGATTCCATCGCGTTGATCGAGGCCTTTTATAATTCCGGCAAACCCGTTGCCGCGGTCTGCCATTCCCCAGCGGTATTTCACCGCGTGACATATCGAGGTGAGCCACTGGTCAAGGGCAAGCGCGTGACCGGCTTCACGAACGAGGAAGAGGAAGAAGTGCAACTTACGAATATTGTGCCCTTTCTGGTGGAGGATGAACTAAAGCGGGTTGGCGCCATATTCGAGAAAATGCCGAACTGGCAGCCCTTTGCGGTAACCGACGATCGCATAATCACCGGTCAGAATCCGGCATCTTCCACCACCGCCGCGCAAGCGCTTCTGGAATTTCTGAGCGTTGCAAATGTGGTCTGACAAAAGGTCAGCCCTACGACACACAGACATCAGTCAAACAGCACGGCCGATATCGGAGAACAGCCATGAGCACGCAGTCCAAGGCTGAGAGTGCCTTTCTCACCGACGTTCACGCGCTTCGCGAACGCGCGAGGCAAGCGCTGGACGACGGAGCCATCATGCCTTCGTACAAGGGAGACGTGAACCAAACCATCGAATTGCTTCAGGCCGTGGTAGCGACGGAACTTGTCTGTGTATTGCGGTATCAGATGCACGCAATCGCCGCGGAGGGCATCGACAGCAAGAGCGTGGCAGCCGAATTCGCGGAGCATGCCGAGAGCGAGCAAAAGCATATGCTATGGGCAGCCGAGCGGATCAATCAGCTTGGCGGCGTCCCAAATCTCAGTCCGGACGGCCTCGCGAGCCGCGCTGCTACGGAATATGGAGACGCCAGGAATCTCATCGAAATGCTCGAGGATAATCTCGTCGCGGAGCGACTGGTGATTGAACATTATCAGGAGCTCATCCGGCATTTCGGCGATGACGATCCCACCACGCGCACGATGCTGGAGAAAATCCTGACTGAGGAGGAGGATCACGCCTCGGACATGCATGACCTTCTGGTCGCTTATCGGGCGCGCCCTTTTCTGAAATGATCTCTGCGAAGGCCAGTGCGCAAATGTGATTTTGCCATATCCGACGTCACGTCTTTTAGCCGCTCCAAACTCCCTCTGAGCCCTAATCGGAAAGCCCGCGCGGCTGCCATCAGGGCAGCACGCCACCACCCAGGCTGCGAATGAGCGCAACATCGAGGATGAAGCTGCGAGATTGTAGAGCGCTGACAATGCGGCGCCGAACGAGAAGTCGATCCTCGATGAGCAATACGGATTGGTAGTCGGCGGCGCCGGCCTTGTAGCGTAACTGCGCAAGGCGATA
>Ga0207695_10001627_pt1 | contig 36357 bp, 34 predicted proteins | sample KBSC54metaG_FD_184354 | JGI IMG/M metagenome (GOLD analysis project Ga0207695, IMG submission 184354) | Corn rhizosphere microbial communities from Kellogg Biological Station, Michigan, USA - KBS C5-4 metaG (SPAdes) (version 2) | ecosystem: Host-associated > Plants > Roots > Rhizosphere > Soil... | reverse complement strand
GCTAATCGGTTCGCCAAACCAGGTGGAGGCGGTGACGTCCAACCTGCAGAAGCGCGCGGCGCAGTACGCGGACTAAAGCTCCTCCCCCGATCTCGGGGGAGGGGGACCACGAAGTGGTGGAGGGGGCGCTGCCGGCGCATTGAGCGCGGAGCACGGTCCCAACGCGCCCTCCGCTCCCTCCGTCACCTTCGGTGAGACGTCCCCCGCACGCTGCCGCTACGGGGGAGGAGCGCGTCAGCCCCTTCCGATGAACGGCATGTCGGTGGCCATCACGGTCATGAACTGGACGTTGGCCTCCAGCGGCAGGCCGGCCATGTAGAGGACCGCGTCGGCCACGGCGGAGACGTCCATGACGGGCTCGGCGGCGATCGAGCCGTCGGCCTGCATGACGCCCTTGCTCATCGCGCGGGTCATGTCGGTGCCGGCGTTGCCGATGTCGATCTGGCCGCAGGCGATGCCGTAGGCCCGGCCGTCGAGCGAGGTGGAGCGGGTGAGCCCGGTGATGGCGTGCTTGGTGGCGGTGTAGGCGACGGAGCGGGGCCTGGGCACATGGGCCGAGATCGAGCCGTTGTTGATGATCCGCCCGCCGGGCGGCTCCTGGTGCTTCATCAGCCGGAACGCGCCCTGGGTGCAGAGGAAGGCGCCGGTGAGATTGATGTCCACCACCCGCTTCCAATGGTCGACGGAAAGCTCCTCCAGCGGCACGGGTGGCGCGCCCGTCCCGGCGTTGTTGAAGAGGAGGTCCAAGCGGCCGAACCGGGCCCGGGTCGCCTCGAAGAGCGCCGCGACGGAGGCAGGGTCGGCGACGTCGGTGGCGTGGGGCAGGGCGCGGGCCGCCGCGCCGGTGGCCATCCCCGCGGTTTCCTCCAGCAAGGCGACGCGCCGGCCGGCCAGCACGACCGACCACCCGGCGCCCAGTAGCGCCAGGGACACAGCCCGGCCAATCCCGCTTCCGGCGCCGGTGACAATCGCGACCTTGGCTGTTGCGCTCTCCATCCGTGCTGGATAGCGCTATCGCCAGCCGGCGTACAACGATGCGCTGGCCCAGAGCACGATGGGTTTTGATGGAACCATCAAAACCCTGAATCGTGCTCGCAGGTCTATGCGACGACCCTGTTCTTCCCGTTCTTGATTGAATTCAATCAAGACGGGACAGGGTCTAGGGGGATGAAAGACCATGGCCGCCGCTGCGCCCCCGCCGACGCCTACCGTCGAGGTGATCGAGGTCTATGCGCCGCGCCTTGCGCCCCTGGGCGGCGAGGCGGCCTTCAGCGCGGTGCAGGTGGGGCCGGAGATCCTCAAACAGACGCCCCGGCTCGACCAGGCGCTGGAGAGCGCGCCGGGCGTGTCGCTGTTCCGCCGCACCACCTCGCTCTCGGCCAACCCGACCACCCAGGGCGTATCGCTCAGGGCCATCGCCGGGTCCGGCGCCGGCCGGGCGCTGGTGACCCTGGACGGCGCGCCGGTGAACGACCCCTTCGGCGGGTGGGTCATCTGGACGGCGCTGCCCTCGGAGGGTCTGGCGGGCGCCACCATCGTGCGCGGGGCGGGCGCGGGACCCTATGGCGCGGGCGCGCTGACCGGGGTGATCTCGTTGCAGGAACGCGGCGCGCGCGACGGCCTGGGCGCGGTCGACATCTCGGCCGGCGAACGCAATTCCTATCGCGCGGCAGTCTCCGGCGGGACGCAAAGCGTGCTGATCACCGTCGCGGGAGAGAGCACCGACGGCTACACCCCGGTGCGTGGCAAGATCGCCGGCGCGGCGGATACGCCGCTGGACCTGGAAGACGCCAACGCCGCCGTCCGGGTGCAGCACGACTTCGGCGGCGTGCAGGCCGCGGCCCGGGTGGAGGTTTTCGAGGAGCGCCGCGGGGCGGGCCTGCTGGGCGCCCGCTCCACCGCCAAGGGGACCGCCGAGACCGTCACCCTGGCGCAGCCCGCAGGCCAGGGCGTCGGGGGTTGGCGGCTGCAGGCCTGGGCGCGCACCAGCGACCTGGTCAACACCTCCGTCGCGGTCGCTCCGAACCGCGCCACCACCACGCCCGCAAACAACGAATTCTCGACGCCGGCGCAGGGCTACGGCGTCAACGCCGCCTGGCAGGGTCAGTGGGGCGCGGCGAACTGGGAGGTGGGCGCCGACGCCCGCTGGGCCAACGGCACGGACCACGAGCAGTTCCGGGTGGTGAACGGCCAGTTCGTCATGGGCCGCGACGCCGGCGGCCAGACCTTCGTGGGGGGCGTCTACGTCGAGGCCGCCTACGACCAGGGGCCGTGGCTGGTGACCGGCGGGGCGCGGGTGGATGAGTGGCGCTCGTGGGACGCCCAGCGGCATGAGTTCGTGCTGGCGACCGGGGTGACCACGCTGAACGCCTCGGCGCCCGACGCCTCGGGAACCGTGCCCACGGGGCGCCTCGGGGTGCGCTACACCCTGACACCCGACCTCTGGGTGCGTAGCGCCGCCTACGCCGGTTTCCGGGCGCCGACGCTGAACGAACTGCACCGGCCATTCCGGGTCGGCAACGACATCACCGAGGCCAATCCGTTGCTCCGGCCCGAGAAGCTCTATGGGATCGAGGCGGGGATCGGCGGCGACAGCCTGATCCACTGGCAGGCGGACGTCTTCTACAACCAGCTCCAGGACCCGGTGACCAACGTCACCATCGGCGTCGGGCCCGGGACCTTCCTGGCGGTGGCCGGTTTCATCCCGGCCGGCGGCACGCTTCGCCAGCGGCAGAACGCCGGCGAGGTGGACGCCTGGGGCGTGGAGGGCGACGCGCACGGCGACCTGGCGGAGACGCTCTCCTGGCGGGCAGCCTTCGCCTACACCCACGCCCGCATCGACGGCGGTTCGGCCGCCCCGCAGCTCACCGGCCTTCGGCCCGCGCAGACGCCGGAGTGGACGGCCACCGCCGGCGTTGACTGGCGGCCCCTCGATCGGCTGACGGTGAGCGGGGCCGCGCGCTACGTCTCCGAGCAGTTCGACGACGACCAGAACATCCGCCGCCTCGCGCCCGGGGCCGAACTCGACATGCGCGCGGGCTGGCGCCTGGCGCCGGGGCAGGAGCTCTATGTGGCGGTGGACAACGTGGCCGACGCGAAGATCTCAACCGGCAAGACGGCGGACTTCGTGGACAGCTTCTCCGAGCCGCGCACCTTCCGGGTGGGGTTCTCCTATCGCCGCTAGGTCCGCCGGAACACATAGACGTTGGGCCTGTCGCGACCGGGGATGTGCTGCGTGATGGTCAGGGTCTTCAGATCCGCCGAGAGCCCGAAGTCCTCGGTCGCCACGGCCTTGCCGTCGTATTTGCGGGTGACCACCAGGGTCCGGGCGTCCACCCGCCGGATCGACGAGGCGGCGCCGGGGCGCGCGTTCGGTCCCTCATCGGGATAGTCCCTGCCGTCGAGTTTCGCGCTGCGCGTCAGCAAGGTCGGGGAGGTGACGAAGGAGAGGCCGTCACCCTTGAAGGCGGTGACCTGCATCATAGGCGGCGAGATCATCGTCTCCTTGATGCTTCTCCAGACGCCCGCGAAATCCGATCCCTTTCCGGCGCGCCGGTAGACCGAGTCCGTGCCGCTCGTCGCGCCGTCGGACGCGAACTGGCGGAAATTGTCGGTCAGGGTGCTGCCGTCCTTGGAGAGGCTCCAGGTCGCCCTGAGTAGGAGCCGACCGTCCATCTTGCGTTCGACGATCCAGCGGTGCGGCGCCTCGGCCTTCACCGACAGGAGGCTCCCCTCCAGGCCCTTCTGGTCGGTTCCGTCCAGGACGATCTTTTCGGCCCCGCCGCCAAAATCGAACGCGAAGGTGTTCGCGCCCAGTTTCTTGACCGTCATCTGGTCAGGCAACCGGGTCTTCGAGGGGTCGAGTTTCCATGTGCCGATGAAGGGCGCTTCGGCCGCCTGGGCGATACTGGCGCTCAGGCAGATCAGCAGCAGGCCTTCGAGGATTCGCTTGAACACAGACCCCTCCTGTCGCTCTTCGTAGACGTCGCCGATGGCCTTCTTGTGGTCGGGCCTCGGGCCTGGGCATCCTCCGCGTCCGCCGTAAGAGGCGCAACGGCGACCGGTCGCGGAAAACCGCCCCCTCGTCGCAGACTTGCCGGAACGCAGACGAGATCGGTCAATGCGCGGCGGCGGCCATCACCTGCTCGTGCCGCGCGACGACCCGCGGCCAGAGCGCGGCGGCCTCCGGCAGGTCGAGGGTGAAATCGCGCGCCAGCACCCGCACCAGGTCCTCGGCGCTGGCGATCAGCCGCTCCTGCTTCACGCCGGGCCGGATCCGCCGGAAGGTGCGGCCCAGGAGCTGCAGGATCTCCGGACCGCGGTAGCGCTGGCAGATCAGGTTCTGCACGAAGGGCGAGTCCGGCGCCGTCTGCAGCCAGGCGCACTTCTGCGCCAGCAGGTCGGGATCGGCCGGCGCCACCTGGAAGTCGAACGATTTCGCCCCGCCGAACTCATGATTGTGGAAGCGCCACCAGCTTTCGTCGAGGGTCTCCAGGCGGAAGTCGTAGCCCTCGAAGGCGAGCGGCGCGGGCGCCAGCGGAAAGGGCTCCAGGGCGCCATCGCCGAAGCCCACGTCGGCGATCCAGGGCCCGGCTTCGCCCTCGACCTCCACCAGCAGCACCAGGTGGCTGCCGATCATGAAATCGCCGCGGACCTCACGCATCGCCGCGCCCGCCATGCGGGTGACACCAAAGCCGATGGCTTCCAGCACGCCTCCGAACAGGCCATTCATCTCGTAGCACCAGCCGCCCCGCCGACGGCGGACGATCTTGTCGAAGGCGGCCTCCGGATCGAGGCTGACGGGCCGCGCGAACTGCACGTCCAGGCTGTCGTAGGGGATCGTCAGCAGGTGGGCCCGGTGCAGGGCGCGAAGGGTCGCCAGGTCTGGCCGCGCCTCGCCTGTGAACCCGACCCGCTCGAAATAGGCGGCGAGGTCCATTGCGGCCGCTACTCCGCCTTCGGCGGCGCGGCGCCGGTGATCAGGGCCACGATCTCCGGCCGGATGTTGTCGGCGCCCTTCTCCATCATGTGCTGCACGATCCTGGCGCCCACCGCGCCGCGCACCTCGGTGGTGAAGGCCTCCTTGTTCTCCTTCACCCAGGCCATGGAGGCCTCGCGGTTGTCGTTGAGGTTCTGGAAGTGCGGGAAGACGTAGCGCGCCATCAGCTCGTAGGAATGCCGGGTGGCATCCCAGTTCGCCCAGTTGTGGGCCATCAACAGGAAGGCGCCGAAGCCGCCGCCGCTCTCGTCCACCAGCTGCTGGATGCGGGCGCGGGCGTCGTCGGGCGTGCCGATCACCGCGAGGCCGGTATCCACCATCGCCTTCACCGGATCGTCGCCTTCCGGCACGATCGGCAGGTTGGCGATCTCTCGGAAGTAGTAGATCCACTTGTCGAGGCCGAAGCGGACGTCTTCCAGCGCCTGCTCGCGGGTCTCGGCGATGTGCATGGGGCCGACGAGGCGCCAGCCGTCGCGGTCCATCGTCTGGCCGTGCTCGGCGGCCTGCTCGGTGGCGATGGCCCAGTTGGAGGCCAACGCATTGAACCCCGCCGTCGAGGTGGCGCCCAGCGAGAGCAGGCCCAGCCCGTGCCGGCCGGCCGCCCGCGCGCCGGTGGGCGAGACCTGGCTCGCCACCGCGATCTCGACGCTGGGCCGCGAATAGGGCGTCATCTGCAGGCGCGCCTTGTCGAGCTCGAACCAGTCGGACTTGTGGGTGACTTCCTCGCCGCGCAGCAGGCGCACGATGACGCCCAGGGCCTCGTCCATGCGGTCGCGCTGCTTGCCCACCGGGATGCCCATCATGAAGGCGTCGGAGACCAGGGCGCCGGGGCCGGCGCCGAACATCACCCGCCCGCGGGTCATGTGGTCGAGCTGGTTGATCCGGTCAGCCAGCATCAGCGGGTGATGGTAGGGCAGGGACGAGACGCCGGTGCCCAGGCGGATGTGCCGGGTACGCTCGGCGGCGGCGGCGATGAACACCTCCGGCGAGGCGATCAGCTCATAGGCCGCCGAGTGGTGCTCGCCGATCCAGGCCTCGTCGAAGCCCAACCGGTCCATCCATTCCACCAGCTCCAGGTCCCGCTGGATCGCCAGCGTCGGGTTCTCGTCGATGGGATGGAAGGGCGCGATGAATGCGCCGAAGCGCAGGCGCTGGGGCAGCATGGAATTCCTCCGCGGGCGTGCGCGGTCCCCCCGCGCCTCGGGCTCGACGGAACCTTAGGCGGGCGACGCGGGGGAAGGCTAGGCGGCGCTTACCTTTGCCGCGCGAGGCGGATGGGCGTCCAGCTGCTCCAGGAACTTCAGCACCGCCAGCTCGAAGGCACGGCCGTCGTTCGAGGCGGCCAGGCGCAGGGTCCGCGCCTGGTAGGTCTCCAGAACGCCCGGATGGATATAGGCCTTGCGGCAGACGGCCGGCGTATTTCCCAGCACGCCCGCAACCGCTTTCACGCAGATGTTGATGTTGCGCTTGGCCTCCGCCTCGTCGGCGCATTCGGGAAGGCTGACCAGCGCCCGCGCCGCGGCCAGGGTGCCGGCCCAGGTGCGGAAATCCTTGGCCGAGAAATCCTCGCCCAGGACGTCGCGGATGTAGCCGTTCACGTCGGCGGACTCCACGGCATGCTGCTGGCCCCCGTCGTCGAGGTACTGGAACAGCCGCTGGCCGGGCAGGTCCTGGCAGGCCTTGACGATCCGGGCGAGGCGGCGGTCGCTGAAGCCCGTGCGGTGGACCTTGCCGCTCTTGCCGCGGAATTCGAAGATGGCCCTGGCGGCGCCGACCTTGGCGTGGCGATCGCGCAGGGTCGTCAGGCCGAAGCTCCTGTTGGCCCTGGCGTACTCTTCGTTGCCGACGCGGATCAGGGTGATCTCCATCAGCCGGACGACCGCGGCCAGCACCTTCTCACGGGGCAGGCCGCGGCGGGCCAGGTCCCGCTCCACCTGTTTGCGCAGCCGGGGCAGGGCGTGGCCGAAGGCGATCAGCCGGTCGTACTTGTGGCTGTCGCGCACCTCGCGCCAGCGCTCGTGGTAGCGGTACTGCTTGCGGCCCTTCACGTCGCGGCCGATGGCCTGGATGTGGCCCCGCTCGCCAGGCGCGATCCAGACGTCGGTCCAGGCCGGCGGGATGGCGAGCTTGCGGATGCGGTCGAGCGTCGGCTCGTCGGCGATCGGCTTGCCGTCGGTCCCGACATAGTTGAACCCGTGGCCGGCCTTGCGCCGTCGGATGCCCGGGTCGAGGTCGCTGACATAGGTCAGGTGCGCCGCCCGCAGCTCGGCGGTCGGGACGGTCTGCTGGGCGGTATCCCTGGCCACGCGACGCCTCCACTCAAGCCGGGCCAACGTGGTATGCGCGGGCGCGGTTCCTGCCGCGCCGGGAGCCCAAGCCCTTGAACTACCGCCACGCCTTCCATGCCGGGAATTTCGCCGACCTGGTGAAGCACGCGGCCCTACTGCAACTGTTGGCGCGGCTCACCGCCGGCGACGAACCCTTGAGCGTCATCGACACCCACGCCGGGCGGGGCCTCTATGATCTCGCCGGCGCCGAAGCCCGGAGATCGGGTGAGGCGCAGGCCGGGATCGCCCGGCTGACGGCCGCGGCGGACGCGCCGGCGGAGTTCGCGCCGTTGATCGCGGCGGTGCGCCGGCTGAACGGCGGCCAGGGAGCGCGCCGCTATCCTGGCTCGCCGTGGCTGATCGCCGAGGCGCTGCGGGCCGGCGACAGCTACCTGGCGTGCGAGTTGCGGCCTGAGGAGCACGCGGCCCTGCGCCAGTTGATGAAGGGCCGGCGCGGGGTGCGCACGGCCTGCGCCGACGGATACGCCGCTGCGGCGACCCAGGCGCCCGCGTCGGGCAAGGCGCTGATCCTCATCGATCCGCCCTTCGAACGGGCCGACGACTATGGCCGGATCGTCGAGACCCTGGCGGCGGTCCGCGCGCGCAGCCGGTCGGCGACGACCCTGGTCTGGCTGCCGCTCAAGGACCTGGAAACCTTCGACGGCTTTCTCCGGGACCTGGAGGAGGAGATCCGCGTGCCCCTGCTGGTCGCCGAGGCGCGGATGCGGCCGCTCACCGATCCGCTGAAGATGAACGGCTGCGCCCTGGTGCTGCTGGGCGCGCCGGCGGGGATGGCGAAGCCGCTGCAGGCGATCTGCGCCTGGACGGGGAGCACCCTCGGTCAGGCTGGCGAAGGTCGGGCCTACGACATACAGCCTTGAATTCCCGCGACTTCTTGCGGCGCCCTGTGGATTTTCTATTGCCACGCTTCGATGGCTGGGTTTGCGTAGGATCATGGACCTTGCCGTCTCGCCGCTGCGGATCGCCGTCATCGCCGCCGCCGTGGCCTGGCCCCTGGCGGCGGGCCTGGCCGTGGTCATGTGGTCGAGGGGCCGCGCCGCGCGGCAGGCGGTCCGCGCCGCCGACCTGGACGCCCGGCTGCGCGGCTTCTTCCGCACCGTCGAACTGCGGGCCGCGCCGCCGGCGCTGGCGTCGGTGATCGACACCTTGGAGGCGGACGCCGCCATCGGGCCGCCTCTCGCCGCGCCGCCGGCCCGCGGCGGCTCCTCGGCCGCCCGGCCGGAGGGCTGAGACGCCGTCCGCCAGCTGGCCTCACTTGGCGGCGGCGGGCGGCTGCGCCTACAACCCAAGGGCTGCACGCTCGGTGCGGCCGAAGGGGCCGATGGTGGGGCAGGCGTTGAAGCGGGCCGTGGACATCCTGGGCGGTGTGGCGGGGCTGGTCCTGCTGTCCCCCCTGTTGCTGGGCCTGGCTGTCGCCGTCCGGTTGGCCAGTCGGGGGCCTGCACTGCATTGGTCCCGTCGGATCGGACGCGGCAACCGCGTCTTCGCCATGCCGAAATTCCGCACCATGCACACCGGCGCGCCGGACGTGGCCACCCACCTGCTGGACGATCCGCAGGCCTGGGTCACCCCGCTCGGCCGTTTCCTGCGCCGCACCAGCCTCGACGAGCTGCCGCAGCTCTGGAGCGTGCTCAAGGGCGACATGAGCCTGGTGGGCCCAAGGCCGGCGCTGTTCAACCAGCACGACCTGGTGGCGCTGCGCACCGAAGCCGGCGTCGACGCCCTGCGTCCCGGGCTCACGGGCTGGGCGCAGATCAACGGCCGCGACGAACTTCCCATCCCGGAGAAGGCCCGCCTGGACCGGGAATACCTGGAGCGCCGGTCCCTGGCCTTCGACCTGCGGATCCTGGCGGCGACCGCGATCTCGGCCTTCTCCGGCCGTGGGATCACACACTAGACCCTGTCCCGATGGGCTTGAATCAAGCCAATTGGGATGAACAGGGTCTCGCCTAGGTTGAGAGCCCTTCTTGTCCATTCACGACGCAGCATCGTGAATGGGAAGGGCCCTTAGGGCTCCGAAACGGCCGTTGCGCGTTCACGTACGGCTGGGCCGCCCTGGAGGGATTGTTTGACGACGGATGCTTCCACGAGACCCGAGGCCGTCGAGCGGGACGAAGCCGCGCCGCCAGAACGCGCGCGTCATCGCAAGCTCGCCTGGACCGCGGGGGTCTTCCTGGCGGTGGCCATCGCCGCGGCCATCCTGGCGGCGATCTGGGACTGGAACTGGTTCCGCGGACCGGTGGCGGCCATCGCCTCGGGCCGGATGCATCGTCAGGTGTCCATCGACGGCGACCTGCGCGTCCACCTGTGGTCGTGGCAGCCCAGCGCGACCGTGGACCGCGTGCGCATCGCCGACCCGAAATGGGCGGGAAACGGCCGGTTCGCCGACATCGGCCGCATCGCCCTGCAGATCCGCCTGATCCCGCTGTTCACCGGCCACCTGGACATGCGGTTGCTGGAATTCGACCGGCCGCAGGTCCGGCTCTATCGCAACGCCGAAGGTCGGGCGACCTGGGACTTCTCCGATGGCACGAAGCCAGACGAGCCGCTGCGCCTGCCGCCGATCCGCCAGTTCATCATCGACGGCGGCAAGCTCGACTACCGGGATGAAGAGCGGAAGCTGCTGTTCACCGGGACGGTGGACGCCAAGGAGCGGCTGGGCGCCGCCAACCGCGGCTTCCAGATGGTCGGCCAGGGTTCGCTGAACGCGCAGCCTTTCCACCTGCAGGTGACCGGTGGCCCACTGCTCAACATCGACCGCAACAAGCCCTATCCCTTCGACGCCGACGTCCGGGCCGGCGAGACCTATATCACCGCCCAGGGCGCGGTGCCCAAGCCGTTCGACCTGGCCCAGTTCTACATGAACGTGACGGGCCGCGGGCCGGACCTGTCGGACCTATACGGCCTGACCGGCGTGCCCTTGCCCAACACGCCGCCCTATCAGCTGCACGGCCGGCTTTCGCGCGATGTCCACCTGTGGCGGTTCGACGGCATCGGCGGTCGGGTGGGCAGCTCGGACCTGGCCGGCTCGCTGTCGGTGAAGACTGGCGATAAGCGGCCGTTCCTCACCGCGAACCTGAGGTCCGAACATCTGAGCTTCCCCGACCTTGGCGCCCTGTTCGGGGGGACACGCAAGACCGGTCGGGTAGCGTCGCCGAAGCAGGTGGCCGTCGCGCGCAGGATGCAGGCCGAGGCGCGGATCTTCCCCGAGGCCACACTGAACTTCGAGCGCATCCGCAAGCTCGACGCCGACGTCACCTACAAGGCCGCGTCGATCAAGGACGCGCCGATCAACCTGCGCGCCGGGTCCACCCGGGTGAAGCTGAACGCCGGCCTGCTGAAGGCCGATCCACTGGAGTTGGACCTGCCGCAGGGCCGGATTTCCGGCCAGATCGCCCTCGACGGGCGCAAGACCGACGCCGTCACCGACCTCGACCTGCGGCTCTCCAACGCGCGCCTGGAGAACCTTTTGCCGGTGACCTTCCAGGGATCGACACCCTTCGCGGGGTCGATCGTCGGGCGGGTGAAGCTGCATGGCACGGGCGACTCCGTGCATGACGCCTTCGGTGACGCCGACGGCGAGATGATGGTGGTGGTCCCGGGCGGCGAGATCCGCCAGTCGCTGGCGGAGTTGGCGGGCGTGGACGTGATCAAGGGCCTGGGCCTGTTGTTCTCCAAGAACCAGACCAGCACCCAGCTGCGCTGTGCGGTGGCGCACTTCAACGCCAAGGGCGGGGTGATGAGCGCCGACCGCCTGGTGATCGACACCGCCCCGGTGCTGATCGACGGCGGCGGGGTGATCAACCTCGACAAGGAGACCATGGCGTTCCGCGCTCGGGGTCACCCGAAGAAATTCCAACTGGTCCGCCTGCTGGCGCCGATCACCCTTTCCGGGCCGATCCTGCATCCGAAGCCGGGCGTGGAGAAGGGCTCGGCCATCGCCCAGGGGGGTGTCGCGGTGGCGCTGGCCGGGGTGCTGAGCCCGCTGGCGGCGATCCTGCCCTTCGTCGACGCGGGCCTCGCCAAGAACGCCGACTGCGCCGGCCTGATGGCCGAGGGCAAGGCGCAGGGTGCGCCGGTGAAGGCGGCCGCGGCCGCGGGGCGCCCGTTGACGCCGCACAGGTGAACCCCTCAGACTCCCCCGCCGGCCACCCGGCCCGGAGGAGACCCGCGCCATGGCGCTGAGGATAACGATCGCGGCGCTGGGGGCGGCCCTGGGGCTCTCCCTGGCGGGCGGCGTGCTGGCCGCCGACCCGGCAGCGCCGCAATCCGCACCGACGCCAGGCGGCAAGGCCGTCCTCATGCGCCAGGCCCACTACAAGGAGCTCAACCGCGCGTTCGGGGCGATCAACGGCGAGCTTCGCAAGGAGACGCCGGACAAGGCTGCGATCGCCGACGCCGCCGGCCGGATGAGGGCGCTCGCCACGGACCTGCCGGGCTGGTTTCCCAAGGGCAGCGGTCCGGAGGCCGGCGTGAAGACCCAGGCGAAGGCGGAGATCTGGACCGACGCGGCGGGGTTCGCGACCGCCGTGACCCGGCTGCAGGCCGAGACCGGGAAGCTGCAGGACGCCGCGGCGACGGGCGACCTCGAGGCCGTCAAGGCGCAGGCCCGCGCTGCCGGCGGCGCGTGCAAGGCCTGCCACGACAGCTACCGCGGGCCGGAGCAACACTAGGCCGCCAGGCGCCCCCATCGAACCTTGACCGTCAGATTGTCGTTGCATATGCATAGATGTGCATATGCAACAAAAGGGGATCCGGATGCGCAAGCTCGCCGTCGCCTACGCCGTCTCGCTGCTGGCCATCTCGGCCGTCGCCCTCCGCGACGTAGCGCAAGCCGATCCCGTGATCTCGAAGGCAGTCGCCGCGGCCGTGGCCGACGCCGGCCGTCCGGCGTCCGACCGCGAGCGCGACGCCAACCGCAAGCCCGCCGAGATGCTGGCTTTCGCCGGCGTGAGGGCGGGGGACAAGGTCGGCGACTACGCGGCGGGCCAGGGCTACTTCACCCGCCTGTTCTCCGCGGCCGTCGGTCCCACGGGCCACGTCTACGCCACCGTGCCGGCCTCGCTCTTCCAGTATCCCAACATCGTCAAGGGCATCGCCGAGATCGAGGCCTACGCCAAGACCCATTCGAACGTCAGCGTGACCGCGGCGTCGGCCCTGGACGCGGCGCGCTATCCGGAAAAGCTCGACATCTTCTGGATCTCCCAGAATTACCACGACCTCAAGGACCCCTTCATGGGCCCGGTGGACATGGCGGCGTTCAACAAGGCGGTCTACGCCGCCCTGAAGCCGGGCGGGGTCTACGTGGTGCTGGATCACGTGGCGGCCAAGGGATCGCCCGCCGACGTCACCGACACCCTGCACCGCATCGAGCCTTCGGTCGTCCGCCGTGAAGTGGAGGCGGCGGGCTTCAAGTTCGTGGGTGAAAGCGCGGTGCTGGCCAACCCCGCCGATCCGCATACGGCGGGCGTCTTCGACAAGTCGATCCGCGGCCGGACGGACCAGTTCCTCTACAAGTTCAGGAAATAGGACGGACCATGTCGAGCTGCATCTGCCTGCATGTCCGGCGCGCCGCGCGGCTGCTGACGCGGATCTATGACGACGCGCTGGCGCCCTGCGGCCTGACCTCCATGCAGCTGGGCACGCTCGATACGCTGGCGGACTTCGGGCCCACGACGCTCAGCAAGCTCGCGGAGATCAATGACCACGAACGCAGCGCTGCGTGGCGGGGCCTGCAGCCGCTGATCCGGCGAAACCTGGTGCGCCGGGCCGACACCGCGGGACGCGCCGACCGCTACGAGATCACCGCGGAAGGCGGCGCCCTGCTGAAGTCCGCCCTTGAGCTGTGGCGGGCGGTGCAGGACCGGGTGGTCAGCCACCTGGGCGAGGATGCGGTGCGCATCCCGGCCATCGCAGAGCGGCTCGAAGGGCTGGGGCCGAAGGACGGCTAGCCGTCAGCGCTTTGCGGCGTCCCGCAGGCACTTCAGCCAGGCGTCCTCGCGGGCCTTCTCCGCCTCGCGCAGCTTGGTCTCGGCGTCGCGGACGCCGGCGTCATGCTTGCGCCATTCGGCCACGGCGCCTTCGCGCGCGGCGCGGGCCGCCTCAAGGGTGGGGAAGCGGGCGAGCACGGCGCGCACCGAATAGCTCACGGGCGGGCCCACGGTCTCGCGGTCAGGATAGAAGCCGGTGATGGAATCGGCGCTCTCGGTCTCGATGTGGAAGACGTCCGCCCAGCCGGCGTGGTGGCGCATCAGGGCCCAGGGCCGTTCCATCCGCTCGCTCACCGAAATCTCCTCAAACCGTCGTGGCATTCGAATCCGCCGGCGCCGGCGGATTTGCAAACTAGCGCAGCGCTCGGCGGGCTCCAATGTCGCGCCGGTCGATTTGGCCTTTGTCCGCGCCGCCTTCCGTGGAAAAGCCATGGCCATTGATTTGATCCATAGCGTCGCGAGCCATTCCCGTTGGTCAAGATCGTCATTCCCCGGCAGTTCTGCGGCCCTCCCAATTCCGGCAACGGCGGCTACGTCTGCGGTGTCCTTGCCAAGGACTTCGATGGCCCGGCGACCTCCGTGCTGCGCGCCCGGGTGCCGCTGGACGTCAGCCTCGACCTGCGGCTGGAGGATGGCGTCGTGCAGTTGACCGACGCCGAGGGCGGCTTGGTGGGCAAGGCCGATCCGGCCGACCGCGCCCTGCTGCCGACCCCGCCCGAGGCGCCCAGCATGCGCGCGGCCCGTGCGGCGGGCGCACGCTACTTGGGCCACGAGCAGAGCATCCATCCGATCTGCTTCACCTGTGGGCCGGAGCGCGGCGAGGGCGACGGCCTGCGGGTGTTCCCAGGTCAGATCGCGGGCGCGCCTTCGGGGCATGTGGCCTGCGTCTGGACCCCGCACATCGAGTTCGCCGATCCCGCCGGGCTGGTTCCGGCCGAGGTGATCTGGGCGGCCCTGGACTGCCCGGGCTTCTTCGCCTGGGTGGCCAAGGAAGGCCGCCACGGCGCGCTTCTGGGCACCATGACCGGAGAGGTTCTGCGCCGCCCCCGCGCCGGCCACGAGCTGATCGTCATGGCCTGGCCCCTGGAGCGGCACGGCCGCAAGGAAACCGCCGGCGTCGCGCTGTTCACCATGAACGGCGAGCTCCTGGCCCGCGGCCACCAAGTGTGGATCATGAGCGTACCGCCGACGCAGGCGTCCGCCGCCGCCTGAGGCTTGCGCCCGCCGGCGCTTCGGGCTCCAACTTCGCGGCCTGATCGGAGGAGGGAGAGCTTTGCGCGCGGCTTCGGTCTCGGACTATCGGGAGCTCGCGCGGCGCCGGCTTCCCAACATCTTTTTCCAATACATCGACGGCGGCGCCTACGCCGAGGCGACGCTGGCTCGCAACGTCGCCGACATGGAGGCCATTGCGCTGCGCCAGCGGGTGATGCGCGACATGTCCAAGCTGGAGATGGGCGTCACCACGCTTGGCCAGAGCCTCTCCATGCCGGTGGGCCTGGCGCCGGTGGGCATGGCCGGCATGTACGCCCGCCGCGGCGAGGTGCAGGCGGCGCGCGCGGCCAAGGCGGCCGGTGTACCCTTCTGCCTCTCGGCCATGGGCGTCTGCGGACCTGAGGAGGTGGCCGCCGGCGCGGGCGTCGCGCCCTGGTACCAGCTCTACATGCTGAAGGACCGCGGCTACATGCGCGAGCTGTTGGGCCGGGTGAAGGCGCAGGGCTGCCCGGTGCTGGTGTTCACGGTCGACCTGCCGACGCCCGGGGCGCGGTATAGGGACATCCGTTCCGGCTTCACCGGGTCGAGCGGAGTTTCGGGCGCGCTCAACACCGCCTGGGATGGGCTCACCCACCCGGCCTGGATGTGGGACGTCTGGGCCAACGGCCGGCCGCACACCCTGGGCTCGGTGGAGGGCGCCGTGGAAGGCCGCAGGGGCCGGGTCACCGACTTCCTGTCATGGGTCGCCCGCAACTTCGACCGCTCGGTGACCTGGAAGGACCTCGACTGGGTGCGCGAGACCTGGGACGGGCCCATCGTCATCAAGGGGGTGCTGGACGCCGCCGACGCCAAGGACGCCGTGAAGGCCGGCGCCCAGGGCCTGGTGGTCTCGAACCACGGCGGCCGCCAGCTCGACGGCGTGAAGTCCTCGATCGCCGCCCTGCCGCGGATCGCCCAGGCGGTGGGCGCGGACCTGGAGGTCTATATGGACGGCGGCGTGCGGTCCGGCCTGGACGTGCTGAAGGCGCTGGCGCTGGGGGCCAAGGCCTGCTTCCTCGGCCGCGCCTGGGCCTATGCCCTGGGGGCCGGCGGCGAGGCGCAGGTGGCCAAGATGCTGGCCACTATGCGCTCGGAGCTGGCGGTGGCGATGATCCTCACTGGCTGCGCGGATGTGAGCCGCACCGGGCGCGAGCTCCTGGACCTGGACCCCTAAGCCGCGGCCCGGGCGCGGGCCGTGCGGTCGCGCCGCGCCGCCATGCCGGTCTTGAAGAGCTTCATCAGCGGCTTCTCCACCAGCTGATAGGTGACGAGGCCCCCGGCCACGCCCACGACGATGGAAAGGGCGAACAGCACCGGCGGCGAGGTGACCCCCGCCTTCTGCAGCCCGCGGAACGCGGCCGAGATGGCCAGGCCATGCACCAGGTAGAGGGAATAGGACGCGTCGCCGAGCGTTCGCAGCGGCCACAGGTTCGGGACCGGCCCCGCCCGCTCGATCCCGATGGCCCCGGTGACCAGCAGGAGGGCCGGCAGTCCCCAGAGCAGGAGGCGGGCGCGCTCCACGTCGACGCGGGAGAGGGCGGTGGCGGCGAAGCCGGCGATCCCCAGCGCCACCAGACTCCAGCCGACCACCCGGCCCGGCAGGCGGTTCTCGCTCCAGGCCTTGCCCAGCCAGACGCCCGCGCCGAATTCCAGCAGCAGCGGATTGGTATAGGTCGCCCACAGAGGATTGGCGGCGTCGCCCAGGGGCCGGATGGCCACCAGGCCCACGAGGGCCGCGCTCACCGCCCAGGCCCGCAGGCGCGCCGGGGCCAGCAGCCCCGCGGCGAACAGCAGGTAGAAGAACATCTCGTAGTTCAGGGTCCAGCCGGGGACGATCAGCGGGGCGATGATGCCGGTGGCGTCGCGATGCGGGACGAAGAACAGCGACTGGGCGACGTGGGTCGCGGTGGCCTGCATGGACGGGAAGGCGCCCGGCGCGGCGATGGCGATCCCCGCCACCAACAGGGTCACGCCCCAATAGAGCGGCACGATCCGCTCGATCCGGCGCTTCAGGAAGTCCGCGGGCGAGGGCGGCCGGCGGCAGGTCACCACCCACATGATGAAGCCGGAGATCACGAAGAAGACGTCGACGCCGGCCGCGCCCACGCCGAACACCCAGCCCGCGCGGTCGGCGGCGTGGAAGGCCAGCACGCCGAACGCGGCGACGCCGCGCAGGTACTGGATCGAACGGACCTCTCCGGGCGCCTTGGGCATGGCCTCGCCCGGCTGCACTGGGGGCGGCTCAGACGCCATGACGGATGGGCCCTCTCCCGGACGAGCGACGCTGTGGGTCCAAACGGCTCGCCGTGCGTTTGGCTCCGAGGGACCGCTGAAGCTTCGGAGGGGAGCCCATGAAGCTTGCCTATTTCGTGCACGATCTGACCGATCCCGCCGTCGCCCGCCGTGTGCAGATGCTGCGAGCCGGCGGCGCAGAGCCGGTGGTCCTCGGGTTCCGCCGTGCTGAGACCGCGCCGGCCACCATCGCGGGAGCCCGGGCGATCGACCTGGGCCGCACCCACGACGGGCGCATGGGCCACCGGGCCTGGAGGACGCTCAAAGCTGCGCTGGGCGCCCGCCGCTTCCGCGACCAGGTGGCCCGGGCCGATGTGATCCTGGCCCGCTCCCTGGAGATGCTGGCGGTGGCGCAGGCGGCGCGCCGGGCGGCGCGGCTGGACGTTCGGCTGGCGTACGAATGCCTCGACGTCCACCGCCTGATGCTGTCGCCGGGGCCGAAGGGACTGGCGCTCCGGGCCGCGGAACGCGCGCTGATGCAAAGCGCCGGGCTGCTGATCGTCAGCTCCCCGGCCTTCCTGGAGAACTATTTCGGACCGCGGCAAGGGGTGGGGCGCAACCTCGATTTGCCGGCGCTGGTGGTGGAGAACCGGGTGTTGGACCTGGAGGGCGATGTGGCCTCGCGGCCCTCGCCGCCGCCTCGCCCGCCCTGGCGGATCGCCTGGCTGGGCGCGATCCGCTGCCAGAAGAGCCTCGACATCCTCACCGACCTGGCGCGGCGGCGGCCGGACTTGGTGGAGGTGGCGATCCATGGCCGCCCGGCGGCGGTGGAGTTCCGCGACTTCGACGGCCAGGTGGCCGCGACGCCGGGGGTCAGCTTCGGCGGCGGCTACGGGCCCGCGGACCTGCCGCGCCTCTATGGGGAGGCGCATTTCGCCTGGGCGATCGACTTCATGGAGGAAGGCCAGAATTCCGCCTGGCTGCTGCCCAACCGGCTTTATGAGGCGAGCCGCCATGGGGCCGTGCCGATCGCGCTCTCCGCCGTACAGACCGGCCGCTATCTCGCCGAGCATGGCTTCGGCGTCCGGCTCGATGACCCGTCGGACCTCGAAGGCTTCCTCGCTGGCCTCACCGCCAACAGATACGCCGAGCTCAGGCGGGAGGTTGAGGCGATCCCGGCGCAGGCGTTCGCGGCGGACGCCGACGACTGCCGCGCCCTGGTGCGAACCCTGGCTGGCGGACTCATCCCCCGGACCGCCACCGCCGAGCCGGCCAAGGTCAAGCTTGTCGCCTGATCAGAACTCTAAGGCGGAGCTTGTTGATTCGACTGGATTCCGCCTGGACCGATGAGATCGATCAGGCGCGGCTTTGGGAGCCGTCTTTCGGCGGAACATAGTGCAGGGGATGCGGTTTTAGGGCGTGTCCCGCCAAGCTGCAGCGGGACGCTTCCGATGTGCCCTGGATCGCGTTCCGCATGTTTGACCCCAAGTTCAGCGTCGAGCCCCTTTTTCCGCCTGAAGAGCCGCCGTCCGAGGCGCGGACCCGGGACGGGACCTTGGCCGAGCCCCGGTCGTGGGCGCCGCGGGAGACGCGGTCCGGCGTTCCGGGCGAGGTGGTGGCCCGCTGGCCGGCCGCCTGGGAGAGGATCGATCCCACCGCCTTCATCCGGCTGCCGGACAGGGCGCTCGCGACCGAGCCGGGGAAGGCGCTGGACGCCGCCCTCGCTGAAGACCGCGCACTGATCGTCATTCCCTGCCTCAATGAGGCCGCCGCGATCGCCGACGTCATCGCCCGTCTGCTGGACGACGACGGCTTGGTCGATCCCCTGCTGCTGGTGGCCGATGGCGGCTCGACCGACGGCAGCCGCGAGATCGTCGGCGCCATCGCCGCGCGCGACCCCCGCGTGCGCCTGCTGCCCAATCCCGGGCGGCTGCAGAGCGCCGGCCTCAACCTCGCGGCCCGCACCCTCGGCGAAGGCAGGGCCTGGATCGTGCGCGTCGACGCGCACGCCGACTATCCGAAGGGCTATGTCTCCACCCTGATCGCCGAGGCCCGCCGGACGGGAGCAGATTCGGTCGTGGTTTCCATGGACACCCGCGGCGAGGGCGGCTTCCAGAAGGCGGTGGCCGCCGCCCAGACCTCCAGGCTGGGGACCGGCGGATCCGCGCACCGGAGCGCTGGGGCCGGCCGATGGGTCGACCACGGCCACCATGCGCTGTTCAGCCGGAAGGCCTTCGAGGCGGCCGGCGGCTACGACGAGAGCTTCAGTCACAACGAAGACGCCGAATTCGACCTGCGGCTGGCCCAGGCCGGCGGGCGGATCTGGCTCACCGACCGGGTGCGCATCGTCTACCACCCGCGCGGCGCCGTCGGGGCGCTGGCCGCCCAGTACTTCCGCTATGGCCGCGGCCGGGCGCGCACAGTGCTGAAGCACCATGTGCCGCTGAAGATCCGCCAGGCCCTCCCCCTGGCGGTGGCCCCCGCCGTGGTCTCGGTGATCGGCGGACTGCTGTTCTGGCCGCTGGCGGTCCCGGCGCTGGTCTGGGCGCTGACGGCGCTGGCCTATGGCCTGGCGCTGGCGGTCCGGCGGCGCGACCCGGTGGTGGCGCTGGCCGGTCCCGCGGCGATGGTCATGCACGCCTGCTGGTCCGCCGGTTTCTGGACCCAGCTCGTGACGTGCGCCGCAGGGCGCGGCGGCGCCAAGGCCGAACGCCTGATGACGGCGCCGGCGTGATGGCAAGCCGCCCGAAGGACCCCGCCGAGCGTCCCTGCGTCTCAGTGATCACCGCCAACTACAACGGCGCGCGCCACTTGGCCGCATCGGTGCGCTCGGTGCTGCGCCAGACGCTCGCCTCGCTGGAGATGATCGTCGTCGACGACGCCTCCACGGACGAGAGCCTGGCGGTCATCGCCGAGGCCGCGGGCGGCGATCCGCGGGTGCGTGTCCTCAGGCAGCGGAAGAACGCCGGCCCGGGCGCTGCCCGCAACCGGGCGATTTCGGCCGCCCGGGGCCGCTGGATCGCGGTGTTCGATTCCGATGACCTGATGGCGCCCGACCGCCTGCGCCGGCTGGTGGACTGCGCTCAGGCCGACTGGGCGCAGATCGTGGTCGACAACCTGATCGTCTTCTCCGACGAGGAGGGCGAGGCCTGGAAGCCCTTCCTGACCGGCTCCGCCTACGCCAACCCCCGGTGGTTCACGCTCGCCGACTACATCGGCTCGGCCCGGATGTACTCCAGCCGCCCCGGCCTGGGCTATTTGAAGCCGTTGATCTGCGCCGAGACGCTGCGGCGCACCGGCGTGCGCTACCGGGAAGACCTGCGGATCGGCGAGGACTACGACCTGATCGTCCGGCTGCTGGCCGAAGGGGCGAAGATGCGCCTCGATCCGGGTCCGCTCTACCGCTACCGCAAGCACGCGAGCTCCATCTCCCACGTCATGCAGCGCGAACACCTGGTGGCCATGCTGCTGGCCGACGCCGAGTTCGACGCCCGCTATCCGGATCAGCCGCCGGAGGTGCGCCGCGCCCAGGCGGCCCGTCGGCGCTCGCTCGAGGCGGCCGTGACCTATGACGGGGTGATCGCCCAGCTGAAGGCCCACGACCTGAGCGGGGGCCTGCGGACCAGCCTGCAAGAGCCGGCGGTATGGCCGCTGCTGACCATGCCGGTGAAGGCCCGGCTGAAGCGCATGGCCGCGCGCCTGCAGCCGCACGAAGGCGCGCAGGATGCTCCGAGCGCCGCGGCCTAGACCCTGATGGGTTCAGATCGAAGCGATCTGAACGCTGAATCAGGGTCGTCACTTTTGATTCTAAAGCACGATTCAGCGGTCAGGTGATTCCACCTGACCCCATCGTGCTTTAGGCGACGCTGGCGAGGGTCTCCGGAACGCTGGCCGGATCGGCCGGGCGGTCCGCCTGGGCGCGGCCGAACGCCCGCAAATCTTCCCGCAGCCGGCGCCGCGCCGTGACCCACAGCGTCGCGCCATAGGCGACCGCCCCAAAGACAATCAGCATCGCCAGCTCCGCCGTGGCATTGATGTCGTGCATCGCCGCTCGCAGGGCCGTGAGGGCTATGGTCATCGCCGCACAGCCCGCCAACGCCGGGCCGGCCGCGGCGAGCAGGCTCACGGCCGGCGTCTTCAGCGCAGCGGCCAGTCGATGGACGTAGAGGCCGGCCACGGCGGCGATGCCGACCGCGAGCGTCGCCGAGACCGCGGTGAGGCCGAAATGGGCGGCGGCGCCCACCAGCACGATGGTCGCCCCGCCGAGCACCAGGGACAGGCGCAGCTGCAGCGCCGTCCGGCCCAGACCCATGAGGGTGGTGGCGACGATGGAGCAGAGGCAGAAGAAGAAGCCGGCCGCAGCCAGCCAGCGCAAGGGGGCGATGGCGTCCGACCACCGGTCCCCCAGCACCAGCGGCACGGCGAGGTCTGCGGTGAGCGCGAGGCCGCAGAACAGCGGCGCCAGCCCCGCCGACCCCAGCCGCAGGGCCGAAACCGCCAGGTCCTGCATGGCGCGGACGCTGGCCCCCTGGGCGGTCCGGGACACGGCGGTGAAGATGTAGAGGTAGAGCGGCCCGGAAATCAGCATGTCGGGCGCCCGGATGACCTGGTAGGCCATGGCGTAGTAGCCGAGCGAGGTGGTCCCCAGGATCGCGCCCACGATCAGGTTGTCGATGTTGCGCGAGACGAAGTCGGCCAGGGTCGCGCCGATGGTGTGCAGCCCGAACCGGACCAGCGCGCGCGCCTCGCCAAGGCGGAAGGCGAACGCGATCCGCGCCTTGCCGGCATAGGTCACCCACGCCAGCTTGCAAACCCAGAGGGTGAGCTGCTGGGCGACCAGGCTCCAGGCGCCGTAGCCCTGCAGGGCCGCGCCCACCGCCACCGCGGCCGAGGCGAGCGTCGAGATCAGGTCGCCGGCGGCGAAGGCCCCGAAGCGGCCCTCGCGGATGATCCGGCCGTTGGAGGCCGCGGTCAGGCCGTTCATCAGCATGATCGGCGAGAGCGCGGCCAGCAGCAGGGGTAGGCGCGGCTGATTGAGCAGCGCGCCCATCGGCCAGGCCGCGGCGGCGGTGGCCAGCGCCAGCGCCAGGCCAAGGCCGCCCGCCAGCCAGAAGACGGTCGACTCCAGCTCGCGGCTGACCTCCGTCCGCCGGCCAAGCGCGTAGCTCATGCCGCCATCGGCCAGTACGTTGGCGAACAGGATGAAGGGCATGGCCAGCGCCACCAGGCCATATTCCGCGGGGCCCACCAGCCTGGCGAGGATCGGCAGGAGGGCAAATTGCAGGCTGAGCCGAAGGGCGCTGGCGCCGGTCAGCGCCAGCGCGCCCAGCGAAGTCCGCCGCAGGCGGCTGGCGCTCACGGCGCGGGCTCGGCCTCGGGCCGCAGCCGCTGCAGCCCGCCCCGCTCGGCGGCGACAGCCGCCGCCGGGCGGCCGTCCACGGTGACCACCTGCAGCTCGCGGAACGGGCGCGGCGGCGCGGCCTGCATCTGCGGCGCCCGCACCCGCCCAAAGGCGGCGCCGAGAGCAGCGAAACAGAGGACCGTGGAGAAGTAGAGCGGGGCGATGCCGATCGCCTCGATGGGCGTGCGGGCGAGCTGGTAGAGCAGGATGGCGATCCAGAACACCAGGGCCAGGTTCGGCCGCATCACGAAACGGCGCACCAGGGCCACGACGCCGATGAGGACTGTGGCGCCGATCACCGCCACGCCCACCCAGCCCAGGGTCACCAGGATCTCCACCAGGGTGTTGTGGAAGGTGAAGCCGCCGCGCTCCTGGATGCCGAAATAGCGCCAGAGGCCCTCGGCGTCTGTGTTGCCCTGCAGCCAGAAGGCCTGGTAGCCGCGGCCGAGCAGCGGCGCCTCGTGGATCAGGTCGGCCGCGCGGTACCAGAGGTAGGTGCGGCCGGTCAGCGTCGGGTCCTTGTCGAAGAGCGTGGCGCCCGCCTGGATCATCGCCCCGGCGAGGGACTGGTAGCTGAGGCCCACGGCCAGCAGCAGCAGGGCGACGACGGAGGTGAACCAGGTCCGCAGCACCCGGCCGGCGAAAACCAGCGGCGTCAGCCCGACGATGGCGACCACCGCCATGCCGAGGCCCAACAGGGCGCCCGCCGAGCGGGCCGCCGCCACCGCGAAGAGGTCGAGCGCGATCGCTGACGCGCCCAGCAGCGCCCAGAGCCAGCTTCGGGTCTGCAGAGCCATCATGACCACCACCGCCGAGACGATGAGGCCGGTGGAGGCGATGTCGGCCAGGAGGTTCTTGCTGCCGTTCAGGCCCGCGAAGGCCTCGCCGCCGGCGCCCACGCCGATCGCCACGCGACCGCCGAAGCCCAGGGCGACCACGATGTAGAGCAGGAAGGCTGCGCCAAGCCCGCGCAGCACCGCCTGCTGGCTGTGCGCCGAGGAAAGCAGGACGCCGATCGTCACCGTCACCAGGAGTTCGCAGGCCATGCGGAAGCTCTCGCCCGGCGCCCGGGACCAGGCCACGGACGCCAGCGCAAGGGCGGGGACCGCGAACAGGAACGCGCGGGGCAGGAGCGTCCGCCCGAGCCCGCCGCGGCGCAGGAAGAGGTAGAGCGGCGCGAGCCCCGCCACGATCGCCGCGCCCAGTGTGGTGAGCTGGGCGATGAACAGCATCGGCGTGAAGAGGGCGAAGGCGAACACCCCGTCCAGATCGATGGCGACGCCGCCGAGCCGGGCGCTCGTGGCGTTGGCGTCACCCGGCTCGATCAGCGGCGGGCGTTCCGGGCGCACCGGGGGCGCCCGCCGGCGGGGCTCGAAGGGCCCGCCGCCGCCGCGGATGCGGGCGTAGGGGCGTGGACGGGGGATGTCCCAGGCGGAACTCATGAGGCGAACCTGTAGGCGCGGATGTAGTCGATGGTGAGCACCGCGGGCCAGGGCGTGCTGGCGTCGGGCGCCCCGGCCCAGTCGCCGCCGAGGGCGACATTGGCCAGCAGGTACATGGGCTTGTGCATGTCTGGCGGCGTCGGCTGGCGCTTGGCCTCGCGGCCGTCCACGAACCAGACGATCTGGTCCTTGTCCCATTCGACGGCGTAGGTGTGGAAATCGCCGGGGCTGACGTCGACCTCCGTCCCCTCGGCCTTCACGGTCTTGGAATGGGCGGTGACATAGACCTTCGAGGGGTCCCCGACGCTTTCCATCACGTCGATCTCAGGCGGCCAGTCGAGGTCCGCCGGCAACAGCCAGAAGGCAGGCCAGACGCCCTTGCCCCGCGGCAGCCGGGCCCGCATCTCGAAGTAGCCATAGGTCTGGTTGAACGCCGGCTGCGAGGAGATCATGCCGGAGACATAGCGGTAGCCGTGCAACCGCCCGGCCACCGCGGCGGGCGCGGGTTCGGTGCGGATCTCCAGCTTGCCGTCATGGATGCTGAAGGGGTTGAGGCCCAGAGGCGGCCCGCCATCCGGTCGCCAGTCGGGATCGACGTAGAGCTGCAGCTCCTTGTTGCCCTGCAAGGTGCGCTCGGTCAGCGGCCCGCCATCGCCGTTGCGCAGGTAGGTGCGCCAGACCCCCTGGCCGCCCGTGAAGCGGCGGAAGCTGTCGAACTCGTCGGCGAAGGTCACGGCCAGCGCTCGGCCGTCGGGGGCGCGGGTCAGCGGTGGCGTCGCCGCCGCCGCCGCTGGGCCACGGCAGGCGCAGAGCCCCAGCGCCAGCGCCACCGCCGCGACGCCTGGAGGAAGTCGGGTTGCGCCCATAACCTCGGCGTCCCTCAGCCTCAGGCCGCGGCGATGTAGTAGTTCTTGAAGTAGCCGTAGTAGTCGCTGGAGTCGCCGTAGCCGAAGGCCGCCTGGCCCTTGACGTCCACCTTGGTGAGCAGGGCGCCAACGATATTCGCCCCGCACTCGTTCAGGATGTCGATGGCCGACTGCGCCGCGCGCAGCGGGGTCTTGTTCCACTGCACCAGGTAGAGCACCCGGTCGGCCTTGGCCGCCAGGATGCGGGCGTCGGCCACCCCGAGGATCGGCGGCGCGTCGAGGATCACATAGTCGAACTGCTCCGACAGCTCCCGCAGCACCGCGTCCGTCTCCGGATTGGAGAACAGGTCGTGCGGGATGGTCTTGGCCGCGGCCGGCAGGACGAAGCAGTTGCTCTTGGCGTCGTGCACCAGGGCCTCGGCGAGCGGGACCTTGTCGATCACCACCTCCACCAGGCCGACGTCGCGGGCTCCGATCAGCTTGCTCACGCCCCGCTGGCGCAGGTCGCAGTCCACCAGCACAACCCGCGCGCCGCTGAGCGCCAGGGTGCGGGCCAGGCAGAAGGAGGTCAGGCTCTTGCCCTCGCGGGGGACCGCGGAGGTGATGGCGATGATCTTGGCGTCGTCCTGCTGGGCGGAGATCATCAGGAAGGCGCGCAGGTTACGGAACGCCTCGGCGAAGCCCGAGAAGGGGTGGCTGACCAGGTATTCCGCGGGCTCGGCGGCGGGGCCGCGCAGGCCCTTAGGCTTGACCGACTTGAAGTCCGGCAGGACGCCCGCGAAGGGCACGCCCAACTCACGCTCCACGTCCAGGCGCGAGCGCAGGTGCTTGTCCCAGAACTCGGCGATCAGGATCGCGGCGCCGGCGGCGATCAGGCCGGCCAGCAGGGCGAGAACCGCGCCCAGCTTCATATTCGGCGACGAGGGCTGGGTCGGCAGCGCGGCCGGCGAATTGATCGAGGCGTCGGCCTGTTGCAGGCTGCCCTCGGCGGCCACCTGTTTGGCGCGGGTGAGATAGGCCTCGTAGATCGCCTTGGCCGCGTCGGCCTTCTGCTGCAGGCCCACGAGGCCCACCATGGCGGCGTTGTTGGCCTGCAGGCCGCCCTGCGCCGCGCCGCGGCTGCCCATCAGCGAGGATTCGCGGCCGGCGGCGGCCGTCGCGTCGGCCTTCAGGCTCGACATGATGCGGTTGATCTCGCTCTGGATCTCGGCGCGGATGTCCTTCAGCTGGGCCTGGGTCCGCTTCACCTCCGGGTAGTCGTCGGTGAAGTCGGTCTTCAATTGGGCGAGCTTCACGGAGAGCTCGGCCTCGCGCTTGCGCAGCTCCTTGATGGTGTCGGAGCCCAGCGCGGCGCCCACGTCGGCGCCGCCGGAGCCGTTGCGCAGCTGCGATTGGGCTGCGGCCAGGCGGGCGGCCTTCTCGGCGGCCTCGGCCTTGGCGACGGCGATCTGTTCGTTGAGGGTCGAGACTTCCTGCTCGGCCATGGTCGAGCCTTCGGCGCTCATCAGGCCATGGGCGATCTTGTACTGCTGGACATTGGTCTCGGCGACCTCGGCGTCGTGGCGCATCTTCTCCAGGCTCGCGCCCAGTTCCGAGTTGGCGCGGGTCACGGCGGCGATCTTGTCGTCGAGCTGTTTGCGCAGGTACTCGTCCATGTAGGTGTTGGCGATCATCGCCGCCTTGCGCGGCGTCGAGGCGGTGAAGCCCACCTGCACCACATAGGTCAGGCCCGCACGCCGGATGTAGGTCCGGCTCATGACATGGTCGGCCACCCGCGAGACCAGCTGGGGGCTCGGCTTGGCGATCGGCGCCTTGGCCGGGACCAGACCGAACAGACGCGGCGCCATGGCGGCGTTGAACTCAGGGTCGTTCCACAGCTTCAGCCGGCGGGTGACGCGCTCGGCCAGGGCGTGCGAGCGCAGCACCTCCACCTGGGTGTCCACCGCGCTGGTGTCGGGGGGCGCGCCATAGGACGGCTGCTGCTCCGGACGGGCGAGGTTCAAGCCCTTGGGGTCGATGACCACCGATCCGGAGGCGCCGTACATCCGTGTCTGCATGGCGAAGCCGGCCAGCACAAGCAGGAAGACCAGGGCCGCAACCCCGAGCCCCAGCTTGGCGCGCTGCAGGAGGATGCCGAAGAGCTGGCGAAGGTGCATGCGCTCCGGCTCGATCGGCCGGAACTGCTGCTGCATGGGGTGCGCCGGCACATCGCGCGACATCGGGACGAGGGTGTTCATGCGGGACCTGCGCTCAGAGGAGGGGCCGAAGCGCCTCCGGTTCGGACACAACTAGCGTGGCTGAGAACACCGGCCGGCTGGACCGGTTCCGGTGCGGCTGGGTGGTGAAGCGTTCGGGCCAGTCACGGGCGCCTCGCGGCTACCAGGGATGGATCAGCATGCCGAGCACGCCGAACCCGCCGGAGAAGTTCTGCATGAATGACTTGGCCCCCGAGGTGTCGACCACGACGATATCGTTGCCGTAGACCGGCGGGTCCTCGGCCTTGCCGCTGCGCACCTGGGCGAGATCGTAGAAGGCCTGCCGCCGCGCGCCGCCGACCGTGCGGAAGATCGCCACGCGACGGATGTTTGCGAGCTTGGGATCGGGACCCTTGGCCAGCGAGACCGCTTGCAGGAGGGTCGTGGGACCCGCCAGCGGATAGACCCCCGGCTGCACCACGGCGCCGTCCACGGTGATCTTCTGACCCTGCGCGTCCTTGAGCGAGACGAGGACCTGCGGGTCCTTCATGTATTTCTTCTTCAGCGCCGTTGCGATGTCGCCGGACAGTTCGGCAGGCGTGCGGCCTGCGGCCTGCACCTGGCCGATCAGGGGCAGGAGGATGTGTCCGCTGGTGTCCACCTCCACCGTCTTCGGCATCTCCGCGAGCTGATCAACGGTGATGTTGAGGGTGTCCTGCGGGCCGATGCGGTAGTCCGCGGCGGCGGGCCGCGCCATGGCCACCGCATCGGGCGGCGGCAGGTTGTTGCTGGCGGCGAAAACCGACGGAATCGCGAGCGTCAAGGACGCCGCGGCGGCGAGCATGGGAAGACCCCAGCGCATGATTTTTCTCCGAAATCGCGACCAGACGACCAGCGGGCGGCGCGAGATGGACCGCTCCGTCACGCCCAACGCCGAGCGCGCTTGCGCTGTTCCCTCAGTAGAGTTCGAGCACCTTCAGTCCCGCCAGACGGGCCGCCACTCCGGCGTGCAGCGAACCGCGCACCAGCCACCGGCAACGCGCCACAGGGGACAGCAGCGCCACCGCCGCTCCGGCCAGGCACGCCGAGCCCTTGGCGCCCGCCAGCCCGATCTGGGCCACGCGCGCGGGGCCCCTGTGCCGGCCGAGCAGCCGGGCGGCGTGGGTCTGGCCGGTGCGGAAACTCCGCTTGAGCAGCCAGGTCAGGCTGGCGCGCTGCGGCGGAACAGGCTCGAAGGCCAGCGCGTCCGGCGCGAAGCCGATGCTTCCGCCCGCGTCGGTCAGGCGATAGAAGAAATCGTCGTCCTCGCCCCCCTGGCGGCCGAGCCGCGGATCGAACCGCAGGCCAGCCGCCTCCATGGCCCGCCGGCGGATCAGGACGTTCCCCGCGTAGCCCTTGAGGATCCGGCCGCCCACGGGCGCGGGTCGGGTGGAGTGGAAGTCGCCCAGGGCGATCCAGCGCGGGGCGTCGGGGCCGTAGAGCGCCTTCACCGGACCCAGCACCGCGTCCCAGCCGCTGGCCTGGGCTTCGGCCAGCAGGGCCGCCAGCCACCCCGGCGAGGCGGCCTCGTCGTCGTCGAGGAAGGCGATCCAGTCGCCAAGGGCGGCGTCCAGGCAAGCGTTGCGGGCGATGCTGATGTTGCGCGCCGGGGCGTGCACGTAGACGACATCGAGACCGTGCGCCTCGGCCGCGGTAAGCACCCGGGCGCGGGCTTCCGGCTCGGCGTCATTGTCGGCCACGATGATCCGCAGGCTGATCTCCGGGGGCAGGGTCTGGCGGGCCAGGGAGGCCAGGGTCTCGACCACGGCGGGGCGGCGGAAGGTGCAGATTCCCACGTCGATGGTGGTGGTCATGGCGGCGGGGCTTTCGACCTTCACGGTGGCGAAATGGGCGGCGGCGCCGACCGGTTCCGTCACCGGGCCTCGGCGGGCGCGCGGTCACGTTTTCGGCAATCCGAAGGGTTTGCTGCGGCGCCGCGAAACCTCTTGCCGCCAAAGGTGTTGAGGCCAGGTCAGTTGCATGAGGAGCCCAGGGCCGATGCCGGAGAAATCGCCGTTCGCCTATTCGCTGAGCCAGGTCGAGGAAGGTTGGCGTTGGAGCGTCTACGACGAGGACGGAGTCACGGTGGCCCGGGGTGCGCATGAGAGCCGCGACGCCGCTGAGGCCGCGGTGGAATCGACCCTCAGGTCGCCGCCCGCACAAGCCGCTCTGAACTAGGCGGGCAGTTCCGCGCCTGGCTGATGCAAGGGCCATCCGGCGGAAGAGATGCCAGTCATACAGTCAAGGTTGTACTGAATATCGGCAAATAAACAGCCCGACAACGGCGATCTCATCTACGGCAAAGCTGTCGCAAGGCAACTTTTGGGGATCACGTCGAGAAGTCGACGCTAAATCGGGAACTCGAATCGGGGTGATGGGTTTCTCGGCGTGCTCATGGTGAAGACTCGCTTCGCCCGCTGCTTCCGAAGTGCCATATGTCCGAAGTCCTCTATTCCCTACAGGTCGCAGCGCGCGCCGAAGCGCGGGGGCGGCATCAGAACTACGATGCGCTCATCGAACTGATGAATGTGGTCGTCGCGCTCGCCGCGCTCGCCTTCGCCCTGCCCATTATGCTCGGGGTCGGCTTCGCGGTCTTCATCCAGGACGGCGGGCCGGTGCTGTTCGCCCACCGCCGGATCGGGCGCGACGGGCGCAGCTTCCGATGCCTGAAGTTCCGCACCATGGCGACCGACGCCGAGGCGCGGCTCGCTGATCTGCTGGCCCGCGATGCGCAGGCCCGCGCCGAGTGGGACAAAGACCACAAGCTGCGCAACGACCCCCGCGTCACCAGGCTTGGCGAGTTCCTGCGCAAGTCCAGCCTGGATGAGCTGCCGCAGCTCTTCAACGTGCTGCGCGGCGAGATGAGTCTCGTCGGGCCGCGCCCCATCGTCGAGGCTGAGATCGTCAAATATGGCCGCCGCTTCCAGCAGTACTGCGCCGTGAAGCCCGGCATCACCGGCCTTTGGCAGGTGAGCGGCCGCAACGACACCACCTACCGCACCCGCGTGGCGCTTGACTGCCTCTACGCCGGACGCCGCAGCCTGCTGCTCGACGCCAAGGTGCTGGCCGCGACGGTCCCGGCGGTGCTGATGCGCCGCGGCTCCTACTGAACCTTGAGGTTGCCCGTCTCCCGCGGCGTCCATCCTGCCGGGAGACCGATGCCGCCATTCCTGAAATCCCTGCTCAAGCGCATCGAGGGCCGCGCGCTGATCCTGGTGATCGGGGCGACGGCGGCGTTCTGGGCCTTCTTCAACATCGCCAGCGAGGTGGGCGAGGGCGAGACCCTGGCGCTGGACAAGCGCATCCTGCTGGCCCTTCGCAATCCAGCCGACCCCAGCGACCCCATCGGCTCGCGCTCCTTCCAGGAGGCGATGCGCGACGTCACCGCGCTCGGCGGCGTCACGGTGATGGTCATGGTCACCGTCGTGAGCGTCGTCGCCTTCCTGATCCATCGCCGGCGATGGCACGCGATTATCATGGGGGGCACGGTCTTCCTGGCGTTCGTCTCAAGCGAAGTCCTCAAGGACTTCTACGGCCGGCCGCGGCCCGACCTCGTGCCACACGGCAGCTACGTCTACTCGGCAAGCTTCCCGAGTGGCCATTCCACCCTGTCGGCCGCCACCTTCCTGACGCTGGCCGTGCTGATCGCCAGTCTCGAACCGCGGCGCGGCACAAAACGCATGGTGTTCTTCCTGGCCGGCCTGTTGGTGCTGGGCATCGGCTTCAGCCGGGTCTATCTGGCTGTCCACTGGCCGAGCGACGTCCTCGCCGGGTGGAGCCTGGGCGCCGCCTGGGCGCTGGCGGCCTGGACGGCGCTCCTGAGGTTCGGCTCACGGGACGACGTCAAGGGCAAGGGCATCGACGCGTGACGGGGACCGCGGGCGGGATCGGGTTCAGAATTGCGGAGGGGTAGGATGCGCTCTTGGATCGGCGGAATTGCGGGGCTCGCCCTGCTGGCGGGCGGAGCCCAGGCGGCGACAGGCTATCACGTGGTCGACCGCATCGACGGCCCCGACGGCGGCTGGGACTACATCCGTGTCGACCCCGTCCACAACCGGGTGATGGTGACCCACGGGACCTCGGTGATGGCGGTGGATATCGCCACCAAGGCGGTGAGCTCGTTCGGACCGGGCGCCGGCCTGCATGACGCCATGCCGGTGAACGGCGGCTCCGAAGTGCTGGTCACCAATGGCGGCACGTCGACGGCGGTCTTCATCGACGCCAAGACCGGCGCGACCGTGGCGACCGTGCCCACCGGCAAGGGCCCGGACGCGGCCGGCTTCGACAGCCGGACCGGCCTGGCGCTGGTGATGGATCACGCCGGTGGCCAGATCACCCTCATCGACCCGAAGACCCACAAGGTCGCCGGCACGATCGAAGTCGGCGGGACCCTGGAGGCCGCGGTGACCGACGGCAGCGGCAAGGCGTTCGTCAACGTCGAGAACAAGAACGAGATCGCCGTCGTCGACATCCCCGGCCGCAAGGTCCTGGCCCACTACGCGCTCACCGGCTGCGACGGCCCCACGGGCCTCGCCTATGACGCGGCGGACAAGCTGCTGATCGCCGCCTGCGACGGCGCCACCGACGTGGTCGAAGCCAAGACCGGCAAGGTCGTGCAGACGCTGGCCACCGGCAAGGGCGCCGACGGGGTGGCCTACGACCCGCGCCAGAAGCTCGCCTTCGTGCCGTCCGGCCGCGAAGGGACCCTGGCGGTGGTGGCTTTCGCCAAGGGGAAGGGGACCATCGTCGACACCGTGCCGACCCAGGTCGGCGCGCGGACCATCGCGCTCGATGAGCGCAGCGGCCGGGTCTACCTGCCGACCGCCAAATACGGGCCGGCCACGACGCCCGGCCGCCGGCCGCCTCTGGTCCCCGGCACCTTCCAGATCCTGGTGGTCGGCAAGTAGCGAACCCTCAGGGCCGCTTCGCCAGCTCCCGGGCCACCACCGGCGCCAGCCGCTTGGCGATGACCAGCACCCCTTGCGCGTTGGGGTGGATGGCGTCGGCCTGGTTCAGCGCCCGGTTCCGCGACACCCCGGCCAGCAGGTCCGGGTAGAGGGTGACGCCGTGCGCCTTGGCGAGGCTCACGAACACCGCGTCGAAATCGCGGGCGTAGCCGGCGCCCAACTCCGGCGGGGCGTGCAGGCCGGCCAGCACCACCTCCATGTGGCGCTGCTTCAGCCGGGTCAGGATCTTGTCGAGGTTGGCCCGCGTGGTCTTCGGGTCGACCCCCTGCAGGAGGTCGTTGCCCCCCAGCGCCACCACCACCACCTGGGTGTCCGGCCGGATGCTGAAGTCGACTCGCGCGGCGCCGTCGCCAGTGGTGTCGCCGGAGACGCCCGCGCCGCGGACGATGTTGGGCACGTGCAGCTTCTCCAGCGCCAGGTGTAGCTGGATCGGCAGGGAGGCTGCCTGCGGCAGGCCGTAGCCCGCGGTGATGGAATCCCCCAGGATCGTCACCACCTGGCCGCGGGCGGCGAGCGCCGGTAGCGGCAGCGCCGCCGCGCCGGCGGCGATCAGCGCCCGGCGGGAAATTCCAAGGGATCGTGTATCGGCCATGCGTCTGTCCTATCTAGGGGTTCCTGTATCGCACTTGAACGCCTGAAGGCCCCGCCTTGCCGCCCACAGACATCGACGCCGGCGCCGTCCCGCTGGTGCTGGAGAAGGTTTCCCTGACCCTGCCGTCGGCGGCGGGGCCGGTGGAGATCCTGCGCGGGCTGGATGTGACGGTGGGCCGGGGCGAGCGGGTGGCCCTGGTGGGCCCGTCGGGTTCGGGCAAGTCCTCGCTGATCGCGGTGGCCGCGGGGCTGGAGCAGCCCACCGGTGGCCGGGTCCTGCTGTTCAGCCAGGACCTGGCGCGGCTCGACGAGGACGGCCGCGCGCGCCTGCGCCGGGGCCGGGTATCCCTGGTCTTCCAGAACTTCCATCTCCTGCCCAACATGACCGCAGAGGAGAATGTCGCCGCGCCGCTGGAGATCGCCCGCTTGTCCGGGGCCACCGAGACCGCCAGGGCCTGGCTCGACCGCGTGGGCCTTTCGGCGCGAGGTCGGCACTATCCCCATCAGCTGTCAGGGGGAGAACAGCAGCGGGTGGCGCTGGCCCGCGCGCTCGCCTCGCGCCCGGCGCTGCTGTTCGCCGACGAACCCACCGGCAACCTCGACGCAGCCAACGCCGCGCACGTGGCGGCGCTGATGTTCGACCTGGTGGCCGAGACCGGCGCGGCCCTGGTGCTGGTGACTCACGACGAGACCCTGGCCGCCCGCGCCGACCGCGCCGTGCGCCTGCGCGACGGCCGCGTCGCCGAAACCGCGCCGGCCGGCGCATGACGCCCCTGTCCTTCCGGTTCGCGGCGCGGGAGCTGCGCGGCGGCGTGCGAGGCTTCCGCATCTTCCTGGCTTGCCTGGCGCTGGGCGTGGCGGCCATCGCCGCGGCCAGCTCGACGGCCGAGGCCTTCCGGCGCGGCCTCGCCAGCCAGGCCAGCGAGATCCTCGGCGGCGACCTGTCGCTCACCGTCAACCAACGCGGGTTCAATCCGGCGGAACAGGCGATCCTGCAGAAGGCGGGGCGGGTCTCCTATTCCGTGGGCTCCATCGCCATGGCCGAGGCGCCGTCGGGGGAGCGGCGGCTGATCCAGCTGCGCGGCGTCAACGGGACCTATCCGCTGGCCGGACAGGTGACCCTCGCCGGCGGCCCTTCTTCGCTGCAGGCCGCCATCGCCACCACCGACGGCGTGGCGGGCGCGGTGGTCGAGCAGCCGTTGCTGGACCGGCTGCACCTGAAGGTCGGCGACCGGTTCCTGGCGGGGAACCTGCCGCTGGTGGTCCGCGCCGTGCTGTTGGGCGAACCCGACCGGCTGTCGCGGGGCTTCGCGCTCGGCCCCAGGGTCATCACCAACCTGGACGCCCTGCAGAAGGGCGGCTTCATGGCGCCCGGCCTGCCGTTCGGGGAGACCGCCCGCCTGGCTCTGCCCCCCGGCGCGCCGCTGGAGGCCTCGAAAACCAGCCTGCGCAAGGCCCTGGGCGGCCTCATCCGCATCCGCGACCGGGAGGACGCTGCGCCCGGCATCCATCGGCTGATCGACCAGCTGGAATATTTCCTGGGCTTCATCGGCCTGGCGTCCCTGGTGGCCGGCGGCCTCGGCGTGTTCGGCGCGGTCAGCGCTTACCTGGAGGCCCGCAAGCCGGTGATCGCCACCCTGAAGGCCTTGGGCGCGGAAGGGCAGCTGGTGCGCGACGTCTATCTGATCCAGATCGGCTTCCTGGCGGCGCTGGGGGTGGCCATCGGCCTCGCGGTCGGAGCCGCCGCCCCCCTGGTCATGGGCGTGCTGGTGCAGGACAAGCTGCCGATCCCGGCGCTGTTCGCCCTCTATCCCTGGCCGCTGGCCAAGGCTGCCGCCTTCGGGCTGTTGGCGGCCGCGGCCTTCTCCCTGGCGCCGCTCGGCCGGGCGCGGTCGACGCCGCCGGCCAGCCTGTTCCGCAGCGATCTCTCGGGAACCCTCAAGGTGGGGCCGGAGATCGTCGGCGCCGTGCTGGCGGCCGCGGGCCTCGCCGCCATGGCGGTGGTCACCGCGCCCACGCCGCTGGCCGCCACCATCATGATCGCCGGCGTCGCGGCCTCCTTCGGCCTGCTGTGGGCGCTGGGCTGGGGCTCGGCGGCCGCCGCCGGACGGGCCAGGACAGGGGCGCGGGGACCTTTGCGCATCGGCCTCGCCAACCTTGCCGGCCCGCACTCGGCGGCGCGCACCGCCTCGCCGGCCATCGGCCTGGGGGTAGCGCTCCTGGCCGCCGTGGTGCTGATCCAGTCGGCGCTCCTGAACCAGGTGGCCGAGGTCGCCCCGCGCACCGCGCCGGCCTTGGTCTTCACCGACATCCCCGGCGACCGCACAGCCGCCTTCGACGCGGCGGTGGCGCGCGCCTTCGGCCAGCCCTTGACCCAGAAGAACTATCTGCGCGAGCCCTTCGTCACCGGCCGCATCACCCGGGTGCGCGGCCAGCCGGTGGACGCGGCCAAGATCCCGCGCCAGGACCGCTGGGCCTACGACAGCGACATCTCGCTGTCCGCCATCGGCCCGAAGCCGGAGGATCCCGGCATCACCGATGGCCGCTGGTGGCCGGCCAACTATGCGGGGCCGCCGCTCCTGGCCATGGACGTGGACGTCGCCAAGGGCGAGCAGGTGAAGGTGGGCGACAAGGTCACCTTGTCCATCCTCGGCCGCGACATCGAGGCCCAGGTGGCGGCCCTGCGCAAGGTTGACTTCGGCGGCTTCGGCGCGAGCTTCCCCCTGGTGGTGACGCCCTCGTCGGTGGCCGGCGCCAACCTGCGGCAGGTAGCCATCGCCAAGGCCTCCAAGGCCCAGGAGGCGGCGGTGATCCATGCCCTGGGCAAGGACTTCCCGACCGTGAACGTGATCTCCGTGCGCGAGCAGCTGGAGGCGGCCACCGACCTCTTCGACCGGCTCGCCTTGGCGGTGCGCGGGGCCGCGGCGGTGGCGGCGCTGGCGGGCCTCTTGGTGCTGGCCGGCGCCATCGCCGCGCGGGCGCGGGCGCGGACGCGGGAAGCCGCCACCCTGAAGGTGCTAGGCGCGTCGCGGGCGCAGATCTTGGGCGCCTATGTCTTGGAATACGGCGCGGTAGGCGTCATCGCGGGCGCAGCGGGGGTGGCCCTGGGCTACTCCGCCGCCTGGCCCGTGGTGGTGAAGGTGTTCCACGCCAAGTGGAGCATGGACTGGGCCGGCGTCGCGGCCCTGCTGGCCGCGGCTTCAGTGGTCGCCGGCGTCGGCGGCCTGCTGGCGGCCTTCCAGGCGCTCTCCAAGCGTCCCGCGCCCGCGCTCAGGGCGGAATAGGGCCGAGGCCGTGGTCACGCCCGCCGAAGTCCGTCGGATGGTCGAGGGCATCGCGGGCAGCGTGGACACCTCGGACGACCGGCGTCTCGCCTTCGCGGTGGCGGTCACCGGCAAGGGTTTCGCCTGGAGCTTCAACGAGCGCCTGCACCCGAAGAAGCCCCGCGTGCCGCGGCTCGATATCCTGGCGGTCCGATGCCCGTTGGAACGCAAGGCGTTGCTGCTCGAGGCCGCGCCCGACCGCTTCTTCGACGACGACCACTACCGGGGCTATCCGGCGGTGCTGGTCCGCCTGGATGCGGTCGAGCCGGACGAACTGGCCGGACTGCTGGCCGACGCCGCAAAGATCGTGGCCGAGCTGAAGCCCCGCCCGAGGCGCAGGCGCTAGGGCGAGATGGGTTTTGATGGAACCATCAAAACCCTGAATCGTGCTCGCAAGTTTAGGCGACGACCCTGTTCCTCCCGTTCTTGATCGATTCAATCAAGACGGGAAAGGGTCTGGGCGAACCCCAGGCCGGCCCGGCGTCCGCCGGTTCAGGCGCTGGCCGCCACCTTGGCCGCGCGGCCGCGCCGCAGCATCGCCCCCAGGCCGCCGAAGCCCAGCAGCATCATCGCCCAGGTCGCCGGTTCCGGCACGCCGCCGGGCGGGGTGATGACCACGTCCGTGGAGAGCAGGTTCAAGGACAGGAAGGCGCCGGTGTTTTGGCGGTCGGCGAAGAACACATTCAGGGTGTGTCCGCCGGCGCCGAGCGTGG
>Ga0207695_10001626_pt1 | contig 36374 bp, 31 predicted proteins | sample KBSC54metaG_FD_184354 | JGI IMG/M metagenome (GOLD analysis project Ga0207695, IMG submission 184354) | Corn rhizosphere microbial communities from Kellogg Biological Station, Michigan, USA - KBS C5-4 metaG (SPAdes) (version 2) | ecosystem: Host-associated > Plants > Roots > Rhizosphere > Soil... | reverse complement strand
TCGGCTGGCCGAACGAAACGCCTGAACTGCAGCACTTCCTGCCGTCGTCGGTGCTCGTCACGGGCTTCGACATCATCTTCTTCTGGGTCGCCCGGATGGTGATGATGACCACGCACTTCACCGGCAAGGTGCCGTTCCACACCGTGTACGTGCACGGCCTCGTGCGCGACGCGGAAGGCCAGAAGATGTCGAAGAGCAAGGGCAACACGCTCGACCCGATCGACATCGTCGACGGCATCGACCTCGAAACGCTGGTCGCGAAACGCACGACGGGCCTGATGAATCCGAAGCAGGCCGCGACGATCGAGAAGAAGACGCGCAAGGAATTCCCGGACGGCATTCCCGCGTTCGGCACCGACGCGTTGCGCTTCACGATGGCGTCGATGGCGACGCTCGGCCGCAACGTGAACTTCGACCTCGCGCGCTGCGAAGGCTACCGCAACTTCTGCAACAAGCTGTGGAACGCGACGCGCTTCGTGCTGATGAACTGCGAAGGCCACGACTGCGGCGCCGACAAGCCGGAAGTCTGCGGCGCGGGCGACTGCGGCCCCGGCGGCTACCTCGACTTCTCGGCGGCCGACCGCTGGATCGTGTCGCTGCTGCAGCGTACCGAGGCCGACATCGCGAAGGGCTTCGCCGACTACCGCTTCGACAACGTCGCGACCAGCATCTACAAGTTCGTGTGGGACGAGTACTGCGACTGGTATCTCGAACTCGCGAAGGTGCAGATCCAGAACGGCACGCCGGAACAGCAGCGCGCCACGCGCCGCACGCTGCTGCGCGTGCTCGAGACGGTGCTGCGCCTCGCGCACCCGGTCATCCCGTTCATCACCGAAGCGCTCTGGCAGAAGGTCGCGCCGCTCGCGGGCCGCTATCCGCAAGACAAGGCCGAGGGCGAAGCGTCGCTGATGACGCAGGCCTATCCGGTTGCCAACCCGCAGAAGATCGACGAGGCGTCCGAGCAGTGGGCGGCCGACCTGAAGGCGATCGTCGACGCATGCCGCAACCTGCGCGGCGAGATGAACCTGTCGCCGGCGACGAAGGTGCCGCTGCTCGCGGCCGGCGATGCCGAGCGCCTGCGCTCGTTCGCGCCGTACGTCCAGGCGCTCGCGCGCCTGTCGGAAGTGCAGATCCTCGCGGACGAAGCGACGCTCGACCGGCAAGCGCACGGCGCGCCGATCGCGATCGTCGGCCCGAACAAGCTGGTGCTGAAGGTGGAAATCGACGTCGCGGCCGAACGCGAGCGCCTGTCGAAGGAAATCGCGCGCCTGACGGGCGAGATCGCGAAGTGCAACGCGAAGCTCGGCAACGAGGCATTCGTCGCGAAAGCGCCGCCGGCCGTGGTCGAACAGGAGCAGAAACGCGTCGCCGAATTCCAGAGCACGCTCGAGAAACTGCGTGCGCAGCTCGATCGGTTGCCCGCGTAACAAACCGTAAGGCCGTTTGCGTTCACTATAATGCGGACGTGAACATACATCGTCTGACAAGTCGATTACAGGAATAAAGGTTCGATCATGTTGAAAGTCACCAAGGCGGTATTCCCCGTTGCCGGCCTCGGCACGCGGTTCCTGCCGGCAACGAAGGCGAGCCCGAAGGAGATGCTGCCGGTCGTCGACAAGCCGTTGATCCAGTACGCAGTCGAGGAAGCGATCGCCGCGGGCATCACCGAGATGATCTTCGTCACCGGGCGCAGCAAGCGCGCGATCGAGGATCATTTCGACAAGTCGTACGAGGTCGAAGCCGAGCTCGAGGCGCGCGGCAAGGAAAAGCTGCTCGAGCTCGTGCGCAGCATCAAGCCGAGCCATGTCGACTGCTTCTACGTGCGCCAGCCGGAAGCGCTCGGCCTCGGCCATGCGGTGCTGTGCGCGGAGAAGCTGGTGGCCGACAACCCGTTCGCGGTGATCCTCGCGGACGACCTGCTCGACGGCAACCCGCCCGTGATGAAGCAGATGGTCGACGTGTTCGACCACTATCACAGCTCGGTGATCGGCGTCGAAGAGATCCCGCCGTCGGAAACGAAGTCGTACGGGATCGTCGACGGCAAGGAATGGGAAGAGTCGATCGTCAAGATGTCGGCGATCGTCGAGAAGCCCGCGCCGGAAGTCGCGCCGTCGAACCTCGGCGTGGTCGGCCGCTACATCCTGAAGCCGCGGATCTTCGAACACCTGCGCGCGCTGAAGCCGGGCGCGGGCGGCGAACTGCAGCTCACCGATGCGATCCAGGCGCTGCTCGCCGACGAACAGGTGCTGGCCTACAAGTACCAGGGTACGCGCTACGACTGCGGCAGCAAGCTCGGCTACCTGAAGGCGACGGTCGAATTCGCGCTGCGCCACCCGGAAGTCGGCGCGGAATTCGACGAATACCTGCGCACGCGCGGCGGCGCGCAACCGGCCGCCTGAGCGCGGCAAGGGCTCGCCCCGGCGGGCCCGCCCTCACCTCACCGGCCGGCGCTCAGCGCGCTTCGGCCGGCTTCACCGAGACGACGCCCGGCATCCCGCCCGCGTCGTCTTTTTTCGTCTTCACGAGCCAGCCGCCGCCATCGCCGAACGGCAGCTTCGCGAGCGCGCTCTTCACGAGCGCCGGCGCGGCCTGCTGCGTGGCCGGTTCGCGGTCGCGCAGCGCGGCCGTCACGCGATAGACGTCGGCACCCGATTTCGCATCGACGAAACGCAGCGTCAGCACGTGGCGATACACGCTACCCGCGAACGGCAGCGCGGGCGGCGACGGCCCGTCGACCGTCACGCACGCGCTGCTCGCGGCGCCGCACTGGTCGGCGCTGGCCGCGACCGCCGCCGGCTGCGTCGCATACGCGATCGACAGCCGGTAGCGCGCGTCCTTGAGCGGCTGCGCGTCGAAACCGCGGCGCGCGAGTTCGTCGCGCACGAGCGTCTCGATCTGCCGGTATTCGGCATCGTTGGCCTGCGCGGCCGTCCGGACGAAATCGTAGCCGTGCGCGCCGGATGCGAATGCATTCGGCTGCCCGACCGCACTCACGCCGCTCGTCACGCCGGCGCAACCCGTCAACAACGACGCCGCCAGCGCGGTCGCTGCCCATTCCTTTCTCATGGCTTTCCCCAATCCTGCCGTCGTGCCCGGCCCTGTCAGGCGGACGGCTCGTCGATCGCGGGCAGCGACACCGTCACCGCGGTGCCGACACCCACTTCGCTGTCGACCGACACGCTGCCCCCATGGCGCGTGACGACCGTCTTCACGAATGCCATGCCGAGCCCGGAACCCGGGATCTCGGGCCGCTCGCCGGCATGGAATCGCTTGAAACGCTCGAACAGATGCCGATGATCTTCCGGCGCAATGCCGTACCCCTGATCGCGAATCGTACAGAACATCCGCTTCGACGCGTGCTCGACCGTCAGCGTACACGTGATCACGGTGTCGGACGGACTGTATTTGACTGCGTTGTTCAGCAGGTTCACGAACGCGCGCGTGATCAGCGAGCGGTCCGCGCGCACCCAGCACATGTCGGCGCCGACGTCGGTGTCGACGCGGATGTGCTTCGCCTGCGCCTGCGGCCATACCTCGTCGCTCGCATCGATCAGCACGTCGACGAGGCTCGTCGCTTCGAGCTGGTACGCCTGCGACTCCGCGCGCGCCAGCTGCACGAACTCGTCGGCAAGCGACAGCGCGCGGTGCGCGTAGCGCTCGATCCGCGCGAGCAGCCCGCGCATCGCATCGGTGTCGACGCGGTCGCGCTCGATCTCGACGAGCGCGAGGATCGAAGCCTGCGGCGAGCGCATGTCGTGCGACAGCAGGTGCAGCGCTTCCTCGCGATGCCGCTCGGCCGCGTGCAGTTCGGTCACGTCGACGAGGCCGGCAATCCAGCCCGTCACGCGGCCCTGCGCGTTCGTGCAGGCGGCGTAGCGTAACAGATGGTCGAGCCCGTCGCGGTCGCGCACCTCGATGCCGCGCGCCATCGCGTCGTGCTCGGCCTCGAGCGTCGGGTCGAGCGCGGCCGGCCAGTGCTCGCGGATCGCCGCATCGTGTTCGGCGTTGCCGTCGACGGTCTTCATGAACGTCAGCTCGCCGAGCGCGGCGCGCAGCGGCCGCCCTTCCGGCAGCGGCAGCGCGAGGCGCGACCCGTAGCGCTTCGCCGCATGGTTCGCGATCAGCACGGTGCCGTCCAGGTCGGTCACGAAGATCGGCTCGGGCATGCTGTCGAGGCTGTCCCACACGAAGCGCTTCATGTCCTGCACGCGCTGCGCGGCTTGCGCCATCAGCGCCATCTGGCGCTCGAGCACGTCGCCGCCGACGCTGCGCGTGCGCGGCGCCTCGGGCAGCAGGTGCGGCTCGTCGGCGAGCCGCTGCAGTTCGCGGCGCAGGTACGACATCGTCATTTCGAGGCGCCGCCAGTTCCAGATCGGGTAGACGGCGATCAGCCCGAAGATCGCCGGCGCCGGCGACAGCCAGATGCGCGCCTCGAACAGCAGCGCCATGCTCGCGACGACGGCGAGCGCGGCGAGGCTCAGCGTCAGCAGCAGCGCGCGCCACGGCGACAGCATCAGGAAGCCGCCCAGCAGCGCGGCGAGCGGCAGCAGCGACGCGGCGAACAGCCCCGCGCGCGACGCCGGCGAGATCGCGCTGCCGGTCGCCAGCATGTCGAGCACGTTGGCGTGGATATACACGCCGGCGAGCGGGCCGAAATCGCCGGATACGGGCGTCGCGAAACGGTCGTACAGCCCGGAAGCGGTCACGCCGACGACGACGATCTTGCCGCGCAGCGCGTCGGGCTTCACACGCCCCTCGAGCACGTCGTCGAACGACAGCGTCGGATAAGCGGGCGTGTTGCGGCTGAACGGGATCAGGTAGCGGCCGTCGCCGGCCGCGTCGTGCGCCAGGTCGTGCGCGTTCGCGCCCGGCGTGCCGCCGGCCGGATGCAGCCGGCCGGCCTGGATCGCGCGGTACACGGGCACCATCAGTTGCGGCCAGCGCACGCGGCCGTCGCTTTCGAACAGCGCGACGCTGCGCACGATACCGTCGGGATCGACTTCGAGGTTGATGTGACCGAGCCCAGTCGCGCGCGCCGCGAGCGCGGCCACCGGCGGTTCGACGGTACGCGTGCCGTCCGCCTGCTCGGGGCTCAGCAGCACGGGCAGGAAGGTCGGCACGTGGCTCATCGCGTCCGCGAACGCGCGATCCTCCGGCGACGGCTCGGTGAACAGCACGTCGTAGACGACGGCTGCCGGCTGCGCGCGCGCCAGCGTGTCGAGCAGCCGCGCATGCACGTCGCGCGACCACGGCCAGCGGCCGAGCGCCGACACGCTCTGGTTGTCGATGTCGACGACGACCACGTCGGGGGACAGCGGCAGGCTGCGCAGCATCAGCAGCCGGTCGTAGATCAGCCCGTCGACGCTCGACGACAGGCGGCCGAGCGCACACGCGAGGATGACCGCGATCCCGAGGCAGCCGATCGCGATCCATTCGATCAGGAAGCGGCGGCCGAGATGCCGCCGCGGGGAAACGGAGTCGGGTTTCATGCGCCGCGGGTCAGCGCGACAGCGTGAACGCGCTGACCGGACTGGTCTTCTCGTAGAACTTGCCGCCTTCGAACTCTTCGACGGTCACCGCCCAGAAATAATCGCCCGGCGGCAGGTGCGCGACGGTGATCTGGCGCGCGCGCAGGCCGACCTGGTCGACGACCGGTGCGCTCAGGTCCTTCGAGCGCGACAGCACGAACCGGTAGCGCGCGTCCTTGCCCGAACCGTTCGGCGACCAGCGGAACCCGTAGCCATCCGCGCCGGGCGACGCGCTCGCGTCGAGCCCCATCACGCGACGTTCGAACGCGTAGGTGCGCGGTAGCCCCTCGAGGCCGTTGGCATCGATCGCGGCGATCCGCACGAAGTAGTTCCCGTTCGGTACGTCGCGGAAGACCGCGCGCGGCGCATCGGTGCGCGTTTCGCGGAACAGGTCGAGCAGCCCCGCATCGTGCGCGAGCTGCACGCGGTACGCATGCGCGTTCGCCAGCGGCGCGACGTCGAACGCGACGTCGGGCTCGTCCTGCACCTTGTCGGGATGCGCGAGCGTCGGCGCGGCCAGCAGCGCGACAGGTGCGCCGACCGCGCCGGACGACGTCGCGACGCTGCCGAAGTTCGCATGCACGGGCGTCGAGCGGGCCGATTGCCGGCCGCCCGCGACCCCGACGGTGCCGTCGAGCACTTCGACGCGCGTCGACGCACTGCCGGCCGCGTCGTAGTTCACGCGAAAGCGCGTGCCGCGCACGCCGGCCACGACCGACGGCGAGCGGATCTGGAAGCGATCGTCGCGCTTCTTCAGATGAGTGACTTCGCTGTCGACCGAGCCGCGCGTGAGTTCGAACTGGCGATCGAGCGTGCCGGTCAGCACCGTGCGGCGCAGCGCCTTCAGGTCGAGCTGGCTGTCGGGCGGCAGGCTCATGTGCGTGCCGTCGGCGAGTTCGATCGTCACGAAGCCGTTCGCGCCCGTGCGCACGCGGTCGCCCTCGGCGAGCGTCGCGTCGTTCGCCAGCGGCGCGTACGCGTCGCCGGACGCGCGCTCGGCCGTGCCCTGCACCGCGACGACGCGCGCGGTCAGCTTTTCCTTGCGCAGGCGCGCGACCGGCAGCTTCAGCGCGACGCCGGGCTGCAGGTGCTTCGGCGCGGGCACGCCGTTGATCTGCTGGAGCAGTTGCCAATCGTCCGCGCCCTGCAGGTAGCGCGCGGCGACGTCGTACAGCGTGTCGCCGGCCTGCGTGCGGTAGACGACCGTCTTGCCCGCGGCAGCGGGAGGCTGTGCTGCAGCATGCTGCGCGGCGAACGCAAACGCGACCGCGCAGGCCGTGCGCAGGTTCGCGGTACGCTGCGTGATTCCCGACGTCACTCCGGTTCTCCCTGGCCGACCCGCTCGAGCCGGTAGCCGTAGCCGTAGATCGGCGCGAGGCGATAGCCGTTTTCGGGCCGCAGGCCGAGCTTGGTACGCAGCATCGAGATGTGCGTATCCATCGTGCGCGACGGGATGTCGGTCGCCTGCTTCCACACGAGATCGAGAATGTGCGCGCGCGACAGCGGCCGGTCGAGATGCTGGAACAGCAGCAGCGCGAGCTCGAATTCCTTCTGCGTCAGGCTCACCGGCTTGTCGCCGACGTAGGCCTGCTTCAGGTTCACGTCGAAACGGAATTGATCGAATTCGCGGACGGTCGCCTCGGCGTTGACCGGATACGCGCGGCGCAGCAGCGAGCCGATGCGCGCGCGCAGGATCGGGCCCGACACGGGCTTGACCACGTAGTCGTCGGCGCCGGCGTTGAGGATCTGCGTGATCCCCGCCTCGTCGTCGCGGCTCGTCATGAAGATGATCGGCAGGCTGTGCTCGGTCTGGTTGGCGCGCACCCACTTGAGCACTTCCTCGCCGGACATGTCGGGCACGTTCCAGTCGAGCACCAGCAGATCGAACGTTTCGCGCTGCAGACGCTTCTTCAGGGCCTTGCCTTCCTTGAACGCATAGCATGTATGGCCAACGGCAGTCAGCGTTTGACTGACGAAATCCGTCTGGGCCGGATCGTCATCCAGTACAGCAATTCTCATAGCACCCCGCAAAGCGAAATCGATTCGTCCAGTTCAGCTCCCCGGCACCCACCCTACCGCACAGCACGCGCGCAGCTTCCGGATACCGGCCGGCGAGCCGTCGTTCGCCGCTCGCGCCACCTGCGCAAACCGGCGACCCCGGCTAAATATCTCAAAAACGGGGCACGGACGAACCGGCGATTTCATCATAGTAGTATGAAATTCGCCAATAAATTGCGCGGACTACCGTTCTTTCTTCGAATAATCCTTCCCGTCGCGCAATCCGACGCCTAATCGGCGCCCGCGATGCGGGCCACCGGCTCGGCGAAATCGTCGGCAGGCAGGCGCCGCAACAGCGGTTGCGACAGCGCCGGTTGTGCAAGCATCCGCTGCAACTGCCCGCGCACGCGCTCCCACGCGGTGGCCGCGTAGTCCGGCTGGCCCGCCGCCCATGCCTGCGCCAGATCGAACACGCGCTCGATCGTCGCACCGCAGTAGGTCGGGCCCGAGCCGTCGTCCTGTGCGGCATCGCGCAGCCGCTCGTCGAGCCACTCGGCCAGCCACGGCATCTCGACTGCTGCCGAATCCGCATAGGCCTCCAGCGCGGCACGCGCGTGGCGGTCCTGTTGCGGATCGAGCTCGATACGGCTCAATTCCGACGCGCGCTCGGGCGCAATGCATTCCGCTCCGGACGGACTTCGATAGGTCCCTGGTCTGAAGGACATGTCCTCTCCCCGTTGTACGACGGTACCGCCAGGCATGGCCCCCGTGCCCGCCGTACGACGTACCGTGGCCGGCGCCTCCACTGCAAGCGGACGACCGGCCGGGTCAGTATACGCAGCCGTTCACGAAGCGAGGTTTAAGAATTGTCAGAGGCTCGACCGGAAGCGCTTTCCAATGGAACAGGAGCCTGGGCGAGGGTCTTCGCTGGTTCTTGTGTAGCGCCTTTGGCGCGTTTCCAATGCAAATGAGCCTGTTGTCGGCCCGCGCACCGCGAGCGGACGCCGCGGCCGGGCGCGCGAGGCAGGCCGTCAGCGGCGGCGCATCAGGAACACGAAGGTCTTGTCCTGTGTCGTCGATTCGACGATCTCGTTGCCCGTCTGCTTCGCGAACGCGGCGAAATCGCGCTGCGAGCCGGGATCGGTCGCGAGCACCTTGAGGATCTGCCCGCTTTCCATATCGGCAAGCGCTTTCTTGGCACGCAGGATCGGCAACGGGCAATTGAGCCCGCGCGCGTCCACTTCCTTGTGAATCTGCATCGGCTGTCGACCTTCGAATGTCGCGCCACACGAGGCGCGGGAGGAAGCCGCGATTTTACCGCAGCGCCGCCCCGCCCGCCCGGGCAGCCCACGGCGCGGCGCCGCGGGCACTGGCGTCACGCGCCGGAGAAGCCGCCCGCGAGCCGTTCGCGCAGGTGCCGCACGAGCGCGCGCACCGCGCTCGGCACGACCGGGCTGTACGGACGGATCGCGAAGATGTGGTCGCCGAACGCGCCCGACGGCCGCCAGCCGTCGAGCAGCGCGACGAGCCGGCCGGCGTCGAGATCGCGCCGCGCGCTGAAATCGGGCAGCAGCGCGATGCCGAGCCCGCCGAGCGCGGCCTCGCGCATCGCCTCGCTGTTGTTCGCCGCGAAACTGCCGCGCACCGGCACGCTCACGCGCTGGCGCCGCCGGCCGTCCGGCTCGAAGCTCCATGCGGCCGGTTCGTTGTCGCGCAGGTAGCACAGGCAGCTGTGATCGACGAGTTCGCTCGGGTGCCGCGGCGCGCCGCGCGCGTCGAGGTAGTCGCGGCTCGCGACGAGCAGCGAGCGCGTGTCGCACAGCTTCCACGCGACGTGGGTTTGCGGCGCGGTGGTCGTATGGCGGATCGCGAGGTCGAAGCCTTCCTGCGTCAGCGAATGCAGCCGGTCCGACAGGTCGAGCTCGATGTGCACGCCCGGATGCTGCCGCAGGAAATCGGGCAGGTGCGGCACGACCTGCTGGCGCCCGAGCGCGACCGGCGCCGTCACGCGCAGCAGGCCGCGCGGCTCGCCGGCCAGGTCCTTCACGCGCGCGAAATGCTGCCCGATCGACTCGAACGCGTCGCGCGTGCTGTCGACGAGCGTCTGGCCCGCATCGGTGAGCCGCACGCTGCGCGTCGTGCGGCGCACGAGCGGCACGCCGGCCGCCTTTTCGAGATCGGCGATGCGCTGGCTCATCGCGGCCTTGCTGATGCCGAGCCGCTGCGCGGCGGCCGTGAAACTGCCGGCCGCGGCCAGCACCGTCAGCGAATGGATATGCGGCCAGAGCGCCTGGACATTTTGCTGATTCATTCGCCGATTATTCAGAATTCTGAACAGTGAATCAAGTTTCGCGGCCTTCTCCCGCGCGGCCGGTTTCCCTAGACTGGGTTCCGTTCCCCCTTCATCCCCCAGGAGACACGATGAATCCGGTTCCCGCGTACACATCCGACGCCGACGTCGGCCATTATGTCGACGGCGCGCCCGTCGCCGGCCGCAGCGGCCGCTTCCAGGACGTCCTCAACCCGGCGCTCGGCCGCGCGGTGCGCCGCGTGGCGCTTGCCGACGACAGCGAAGTGCAGCGGGCCGTCGCTTCGGCCAACGCGGCGTTCCCGGCCTGGGCCGAGACGCCGCCGATCCGTCGCGCGCGCGTGCTGCACCGCTTCCTGCAGCTGATGAACGAGCACCGCGACACGCTCGCGGCAATCATCACGGCCGAGCACGGCAAGGTGTTCTCCGACGCGCAGGGCGAAGTCGCGCGCGGCATCGATATCGTCGAATTCGCATGCGGCGTGCCGCAGCTGCTGAAGGGCGACTTCACCGACCAGGTCAGCACCGGCATCGACAACTGGACGATGCGCCAGCCGCTCGGCGTGGTCGCGGGCATCACGCCGTTCAACTTCCCGTGCATGGTGCCGTGCTGGATGTTCCCGGTCGCGATCGCGACGGGCAACACGTTCGTGCTGAAGCCGAGCGAGCGCGATCCGTCGGCGGCACTGTTCATCGCCGACCTGCTGACGCAGGCCGGGCTGCCGGCCGGCGTGTTCAACGTCGTGCAGGGCAACAAGGACGCGGTCGACGCATTGCTCGACCATCCGGACGTGCAGGCCGTCAGCTTCGTCGGCTCGACGCCGATCGCGGCCTACGTGCAGCAGCGCGCGGTGCAGTCGGGCAAGCGCGTGCAGGCACTCGGCGGCGCGAAGAACCATCTCGTCGTGATGCCCGATGCGAACATCGAGCAGGCGGTCGACGCGCTGATCGGCGCCGCGTACGGCTCGGCCGGCGAGCGCTGCATGGCGATCAGCATCGCGGTGCTGGTCGGCGACGTGGCCGACCGGATCGTGCCGGCGGTCGCCGAGCGCGCACGCAAGCTGGTGATCGGCGACGGCATGCAACCGGAAGTCGAGATGGGCCCGATCGTCACCGGCGAAGCGCTGAAGCGCATCGAAGGCTATATCGAGCAAGGCGTGAGCGAAGGCGCGCAACTGGTGGTCGACGGGCGCGGGCTGCGCGTGCCGGGCCGCGAGGCAGGCTTCTTCACCGGCGGCACGCTGTTCGATCACGTGACGCCCGACATGCGGATCTACAAGGAAGAAATCTTCGGGCCCGTGCTCGGCTGCGTGCGCGTGAAGGATTTCGGCGAAGCGGTCGACCTGATCAACGCGCACGAATTCGGCAACGGCGTGTCGTGCTTCACGAGCGACGGCGGCATCGCGCGCGAATTCGCGCGGCGCATCCAGGTCGGCATGGTCGGCATCAACGTGCCGATTCCGGTGCCGATGGCGTGGCACGGCTTCGGCGGCTGGAAGAAGAGCCTGTTCGGCGACATGCATGCGTACGGCGAGGAAGGCGTGCGTTTCTACACGCGCCAGAAGTCGGTGATGCAGCGCTGGTCGTCGAGCATCGGCAAGGGCGCCGAATTCGCGATGCCGACCGCGAAGTAAGCCGGCCGGTGCGCCGCCCGCCCGCCTGACCGATCGGCGGGCGGTGCGCCGGCAGAACGCGTCAGCCGGCTTTCTTGCCGTGCGCACCGTCGGCGGTCGGCAGGTACGACAGTTCGAGCCGGTACGCGAGCGCGACGAACAGGCTCTGCGCGAGGCCCATCGTGGCCGTCAGCGCACGGAACCCGAACGTCTCGCTGTCCTGCACCATCAGCGTCACCTCGGCCTCCCGCGCGAGCGGGCTCATCCGGCTGTCGGTGATCGCGATCAGGCGCGCGCCGCGTTGCACGGCCTGCTGCGCGACCTGCACGGTCTCGTCCGCATACGGCATGAACGAGACGACGATCATCACGTCGCCGTTGCGCACCGACCGGATCTGCCCGAGATGCATGCTGCCGAGCGCGCTGAACAGCCCGATGCGCTTGTCGGTGTGCTGCAGCGCGTAGTCGAGATACACGGCGATCGGAAACGCGCGCCGCGAGCCGGCGATCCAGATCGCCTGCGTGTCGGCGAGCAGCTCGACGGCCTGCGCGAGCGCCTGCGGGTCGAGCGTCTGCCTCAACTGCTGCATCCCGGCAATGCTGCCCTTGATGAATTCGTCGGCGATCTGCTCGGGCTGCAGGCTCGACGAGCCCGATTCGATCACGTCGCGCAGCCGCAGGTTGTATGCGCGCCCCGGCGCGATCTGCTGCGCAAGCCCTTCGCGGAACAGCCGCTGCATCTCGGAGAAGCCGGAGAAGCCGAAATGCTTCGCGAAGCGCACGACGGCCGACGGCTGGACGCCGCACGCTTCCGCGAGCGACTGGATGCCTTCCAGGCCCAGCTGGTCCCGATGCGTTTCCACGTGGCGCGCAATGACCTTCAGGCGATTGCTGAGGCTGTCGTATTCCTGCGTCAGGTGCTGCAGGAACTGCTCGACGGTGGCGGGAGGTTTCTCGGATGAACTCATCGGATGGCGCGAAGTAGACGGCCCCGGTGCGCGCGCGATGCTGGCGGACGCGGCCCGGGACTCCCCTGGATACATGCATGAAGGGCGAATTTAATCACGTTTGCGGCACGGCCCGCGCCGCGCGTGTCGCTTCCACGCGCTCGATCATCACCTGCACACGCTCCACGGCAAGACTGGAAACGATTGTCCAACGCTCTCGCGGCGTCGTAAAGATTAGGGTGTCTACCGAGTCTAGCGAGGCCGACGGCCGGAGCGAAGCGGCGCGCGGCGCGCCGCATCCGGCCTGCCCTGCTCAGCGATAGTCGACCCATACGCCGCCCGCGTCGGCGGAACGCACGCAGTTCTCGACCCATCGGACGCCCTCGACGCCCGCGTGGACGTCCGGAAAGCGGATGCCCTTCAGCGCCGCGGCGTCGCCGCGATCGGCCGCGTCCATCGCGAGCGCGAAGCGCGCGTAGAGATTCGACCAGGCCTCGAACAGCCCTTCCGGATGCCCGGCGCCGATGCGATCCTCGCGCAACGCATTCGGATGCAGGTAACCCATCCCGCGATCGAGCACCTGCGCGGGCTGCCCCTGCACTTCGTAGCGCAACTGGTTCGGATGCTCGTCCCACCATTCGACGCTCGCCTTCGAACCGATCACGCGCACCTTCTGGCTGTGCATCGAACCCGCGTTCACCGCGCTCGACCACACGTAGCCGATCGCGCCCGTGTCGTATTCCATGATCGTGAACGCGTTGTCCTCGAGCGGCGCGCGGCTCTTCACGAAGCTCTGCCGCGAACACATCAGCCGCCGGATCTTCAGCTCGGGCGCCATCACCTCGGAGATGTACAGCGGATGCGTGCCGATGTCGCCGAGCACGTAGCTCGGACCCGCGAATTTCGGGTCGACGCGCCAGCGCGCGGCCGCGCTCGCGGCCTCGACGCCTTCGCTGTGGAAGCCGTGCGCGAACTGCATCTGCACGATGCGGATCTCGCCGAGATCGCCGCGCGCGATCATCTCGCGCGCCTGTTCGATCATCTGGTGACCCGAATAGCCGTATGCGACGCCGACGATCCGGTTCTTCTCGACCGACAGGCGCTGCAGCGTCTCGGCCTCGTCGGTCGTGAAGCACAGCGGCTTCTCGCAGACCACGTGCAGCCCCGCATTCAGCGCGGCGCGGCAGATCTCGAAGTGCGTGTTGTTCGGCGTCGCGATCGACACCGCGCGAATGCCGTCCGGGCGGTGCGCCTCGGCGTCGAACATCGTCGCGTAGTCGGGATAGCAGCGCTCGGCCGCGACGCCGAGCTTCACGCCGAACTGGCGGCCGCGTTCGGGATCGATGTCGAACGCGCCGGCGACCAGCTCGAAGCTGCCGTCGCGCAGCGCCGCCGACCGGTGGCTGTAGCCGATCTGGCTGCCGAGCCCGCCGCCGACCATGCCCCAGCGAATCGAGTGTCCAAGCAGAATCTGTCCGTCAATCATGATGGTGGTGTTCCTGGTCCGTGTTCAGGGTTTCGGTAGTGCGAATGTTCATGCGAAGCCGGCCGACGCGAGAAACGCGCGGCTCGCGGCGACGTCGCGCAGGCTCGTGCCCGCATTGCGCGGATCGCGCTCCTGCTCGATCGTGATGTAGCCCGCGTAGCCGATGTCGTCGAGCGCGTGCCGGATCGACCGGTAGTCGAGCACGCCGGTGCCGATCGGGCACATCACGCCGCGCGCGCATGCGGTGAAGAACGCGATGTGCTCGCCCATCACCGCGTCGTACACGGCCTTGTCGATATCCTTGAAATGCACGTAGTCGACGCGCGCCGCATGGCGGCGCAGCCAGGCCTCCGGGTCCATGCCCGAGTAGTACAGGTGGCCCGTATCGAGACAGAGGCCGACCGTGTCGGCCGGCAGGTCGGCGACGATCCGGTCGATTTCGTCCGCGAACTCAATGTAGCCGCCCGCATGCGGATGGATCACCGCGCGCACGCCGAACTCGTCGCGCGCGATCGTCGCGATCTGCCGGATGTGCTCGACCATCCGCGCCCAGCGTTCGCCGGACAGCCGCGGCGCGCGATCGGCGTGGCCGGCCGCGTAATCGCGTTCTTCATGCCCCCAGTCCATCACGACCAGGTACGGCGCCGCGTGGCGCTGCCCGTGCTGCGTCGGCAGCTTCGGCAGCCGCGAGATCAGCGCGCAGATCTCGCGCGTCTGGCGCAGCAGGTTCGGCAGGTTCTCCGGCGACACGAGATCGTCGAAGATCGTGCCGGCGGTGATGCTCAGGCGCTGCCGCTTGAGCTCGGCGCTCACCACGTCGAGTTCGAGCGGGATATAGCCGTACGGCCCGAGCTCGATGCCCGAGTAGCCGGCCTGCGCGGCTTCGGCGAGCACGTGCCGCCACGGCGGCAGGTGCGGGTTCTTCACGTCGTCGACGCCCCAGCAGCAGGGTGCGCAACCAATCTTCATCGTCATGTTGGTCAGTCCGGCAGAAAAGCGGCGCACGGCCGCACGAGTCGTCGCGACGCGGCCACGGTTCAGCCGCGATAGAACGCGGGGCGCTCGGCCATCGCGATCGGTTCGACCGCACCGCTCTTTTGCGCACGCACGCACGCGTCGGCCGCGACCGCCGCAGCGTAGCCGTCCCAGGCCGACGGGCCCGTCAGCGCACCCTGCCGCACGCCGTCGATGAACGCCTGCAGCTCGACGTCGTACGACGCGATGAAGCGCTCCTTCCAGTCGGTCATGATGTCGACCGATTGCCGCGCTGCGCGCTTGAGCCCCACGGCCGGCGGATCCGGCAGCTTCGCGATGCCCTGCTCGCCGACCACCTCGCACTGGATGTCATAGCCGTACTGGCAGTTCACGAAGATCTCGACGTCGATGCGCACGCCGCTCGCGGTTTCCAGCAGCACGATCTGCGGATCGGCGAGATGCGCGGACGCATGGCGCGTCTTCTTCGGATAAACGACCTGCGCGCTTGCGTAATCCTCGCCGAGCAGCCAGCGCAGCACGTCGAGCTCGTGGATCAGCGTGTCGGTGATCGCCATGTCGGTCGTGTAGCGCTCGCCGACCGACTGGTTGCGGTGCGCGCAATGCAGCATCAGCGGCGCGCCGATCTCGCCGCTGTCGATCACGCGCTTCAGCGCGCGATAGCCTTCGTCGTACGGCCGCATGAAGCCGACCTGCACGAGCCGCTTGCCGTACGCGACTTCCGCTTCGACGATCCGCATGCAGCCGTTAGCCGTGACGGCGAGCGGCTTCTCGCAGAACACGGGCTTGCCGTGCGCGATCGCGTCGAGCACGAACGCTTCGTGGGTCGGCCCCCACGACGTGACGAGCACGGCCTGCACGTCGGCGGCCGCAACCACTTCATGGCCGTCGCCGTAGATCTCGGCATCGAGCCCGTATTTCGTCACCGCATCGCGCGCCTGCTGCGGATCGATGTCGTTGACGGCCACGACGCGCGCGCCGGACAGCGTGCGGGTCAATCTGCGGATATGGTCCTGGCCGATCGCGCCGCAGCCGATCACGCCGATTTGCAAGGTCATCCGGGAGTCTCCAGTCGTTTCATCAGCGGCGCGGCCCGTGCCGCGCCGGTCGGTAATCGTTCAGCGCGCCGTGCGATCGAAATGACGATCGACGTAGCGCCGGATCGTGTCGCGCATGTAGCGCGACGATGCTTCCGCGCGGTCCTCCCACGCGAACACGCACGACGACATCACGCCGTCGAAGCCCGCGGCGCCGAGCGCGCGGAAAAACACGTCCCAGTCGATCTCGCCCTGCCCGATGTCGAGATGCTGGTGCACGCGGATCTGGTTCGAACCCGGCGGGTTCACGATGTAGCGCAGCTGGCTGCTCTTGCGGTGGTCAAAGGTGTCGGCCACGCGCACGTGCGCGAGGATCGGCGCGGCCTGTGCGATCATCGCGGCCATGTCGTCGCCGTAGTAGAACGTGTGCGGCGCGATATACGACAACTTCAGCGACGGCGAGCCGAGGTTCGTCACGATGTCGATCGCCGGCTGCAGCTGCTCGATCCAGTCCTCCGGATGCGGCTCGACCGACAGCACGATGCCCTCGCGTTCGAGAATCGGCAGCAGCTCGTCCATCGAACGGAACCACGCGGCTTCGCACAGCTCCTTCGGGTTCGCGCCCGGCCGCTCGCCGACCGAGCGCTCCGGCGACGCGCCGCGCCCGAACTCGGACACCATCAGCGCGCACTCCATTTCGACCGCGACCTCGATCGCCTTCTTCCAGCAGCGCACAGCCCATTGACGCTCGTCCTCGAACGGACTAGCCCAGCGGTACATCGGCTGCAGCGACGCGAGGCCGACGCCGCTCGCGCGCATCGCCTGGCGAAACGCGGCCATGCGTTCGCGCGTCGCGCGCGGCATCACCCACCAGTCGAGGAAGTCGCTGCGCGGCGACAGCTCGATCTGGTCGTAGCCGAGCTCGGCCACCGCGTGCGGCAGCCGGTCGAGCGGCAGGTGGCGAATCATGTACGGGTCCAGTGCGATCTTCATCAGGGTTCCTTGGCAATATCGGATTCCGGTCGGACAGGCAGGGTCAGCGACGCTTCTTCTTGTTGCGATACTGGTCGGCGATCACGGCCGCGACGATGATCGCGCCCTTGACCATCTCCTGGTAATACGCGTCGATGCGGATGAACGTGAAGCCCGACGTCATCACACCGAGGATCAGCACGCCGATCACGGTGCCCGTCACGCGGCCGAGGCCGCCCGACAGCGACGTGCCGCCGATCACGACCGCCGCGATCGCATCGAGCTCGTACATCACGCCCATGCCCGACTGTCCCGAGATCGCGCGCGCGGCCGTCACGGTGCCGGCGATCCCGCTCAGCAGGCCCGCGATCGCATAGACGAAGACCAGGTGACGCGTGACGTTGATGCCCGACACGACGGCCGCGTGGCGGTTCGCGCCGATCGCATAGGTGTACTTGCCGAAGCGCGTGTAACGCAGCACGACGTGGAAGATCGCGGCGATCACGAGAAAGATGATCACCGGATTGGCGCCCGCGCCGATGGCCGCGAACTGGTCGGTCAGCATCGACACGGGCATCCCGTTGGTGAACCACTTCGCGAACCCGCGTGCGGCGACCATCGTGCCGAGCGTCGCGATGAACGGCGGAATGCCCGTCATCGCGATCAGCGAGCCGTTCAGCAGGCCGACCAGCAGCCCGACGCACACGCCGGCCAGCACCGGCCAGATGATCGGCAGGTCAGTCAGGTGCGGAAACACCGCGCGCGGGAAGTCGGACACCTGCGCGAGGCTCGCCGACACGACGGCGGCAGCCGCCACGACCGACCCCGACGACAGGTCGATCCCGCTGGTGATGATCACGAGGTTCACGCCGACCGCGATGATGCCGATCACGGCCATCTGCAGCACGATGATCTCGAGCCGCTCGGCATTGAACAGGAAGCTCTGGCCGACGACGATCCAGCCGACGATCTCGAAGAACAGGCTGATGCCGACCAGCACGAGAAAGATGCTCAGCTCGGGCGGCCACTTCGTGTGCCGCGTCTTGATTGTCATGGTCTGCGCGTCCGCGACCGGATTCAGGTTGCCCATTTCAGTTGTCTCCAATCTTGTTTCGGCTCAGCGCGACGCGAGATCCATGATGCGGACCTGGTCGGCGTCCTTGCGTTCGACGATGCCGGTCATGCGCCCTTCGTGCATCACCATCACGCGGTCGCTCATCCCCAGCACCTCCGGCATCTCCGACGAGATCATCAGCACCGCGACGCCCTTGCCGGCGAGCGCGCTGACGAGCCGGTGAATCTCGGCCTTCGCACCGACGTCGATGCCGCGCGTCGGTTCGTCGAGGATCAGGATGCGCGGCTGCGTGAGCAGCCAGCGCCCGATCAGCACCTTCTGCTGGTTGCCGCCAGACAGGTTCTGGATCTCCTCGTGCAGGCCGGGCGATTTCACGCGCAGCATCCGGCTCATTTCCTCGCAGTCGCGCTTCAACTGCGCCTGCTGCACGAAATTGAACTTCACGTAGCGGTTGCTGAGCACGGCCGCTTCCATGTTCGCGAGCAGGTCGAGATTCAGGAAGCAGCCGCTGTCCTTGCGGTCCTCGGTCAGGAACGCCATCCCGTGCTTCATCGCCTGCGCGGGCGTCGAGATCCGCACCGGCTTGCCGTCGATCCGGATCTCGCCCGACGTGGCCGGCACGACGCCGAACAGCGCCTCCGCGACGTTCGAGCGCCCCGAGCCGACCAGGCCCGCGACGCCGAGGATCTCGCCCGCGCGCAGCTCGAAGCTCACGTCGCGGAACACGCCGTCGACGCCGAGGTTCTTCACCGACAGCACGACGTCGCCGATCGGCACCTCTTCCTTCGGGAACATCTGCGTGATCTCGCGCCCGACCATCATGCGGATGATGTCGTCGCGCGTGACGTCGGTCGACGCGTGCGTGCCGATGTACTTGCCGTCGCGGAACACCGAGAACTCGTCGGCGATCTCGAACAGCTCGTTCATCTTGTGCGTGATGTAGACGATGCCCTTGCCCTGCTCGCGCAGCTGGCGAATGATCCGGAACAGGTGCGTGACCTCCTTGTCGGTCAGCGCCGACGTCGGCTCGTCCATGATCAGCACGTCCGAGTCGAACGACACGGCCTTCGCGATCTCGACCATCTGCCGGCTCGCGACCGTCAGCGTGCGCACGTCGGTTTCCGGATCGATGTCGATCGACAGCCGCTCGAACAGCGCGGCCGTGCGGCGGCGCAGCGCCGCGTGATCGATCAGGCCGAAGCGGTTCTTCGGTTCGCGGCGGATCCAGATGTTCTCCGCGACCGTCATGTACGGCATCAGGTTGAGTTCCTGGTGGATCATCGCGATCCCGCGGTCGAGCGCATCGAGCGGGCCGTTCAGCACGACGGGTTCGCCGTTGATCAGGATCTCGCCCTGATCGGGCGTGTAGACGCCCGCGATGATCTTCATCAGCGTCGACTTGCCCGCGCCGTTCTCGCCCATCAGCGCATGGACGGTGCCGCGGCGCACGCGGAACTGCACGCCGTCGAGCGCGACGACGCCGGGAAAGGACTTGCCGACGCCGCGCACCTCGAGCACGCAGTCGGCCGCGGCAGAAGCCGGCAAACCGGACGATCCGGATGCGCCGGGCGATCCTCCGGATGAAGCGGCCGGCGCGTCGACGCCGGCCATCGGGCGCGCGATCCTGGCTGTAAACATGGACGTTCCTCGACAAGTCGCGCGGGCCCGGCCAGGCCGGGCCCGCGCAGTTCAACGGAAAAGCCGGTCAGTGCTTGGCGTACTGGTTCATGTTCTCGGGCGTCACGAGCTCGAACGGCACGTTCACGAAGCGGTCGACGTTCTGCTTCTTCGCGAGCTTCAGCGCGGCGGCAACCGACTGCGCGCCCTGCCCGATCGCGTTCTGGTACACGGACACCTTCAGCTCGCCGCTCTTCATCGATGCGAGGCCGTCCGGCGTCGCGTCGATGCCGGCGACGACGGTCTTCGGCGTCCACTTGCGCGCGGCCTTCAGCGCGTTGATCGCGCCGATCGCCATCTCGTCGTTGTTCGACACGATCGCGTCGAACTTGGTCCCGGAGCTCAGCCAGTTCATCGTGATGTCCTGGCCCTGCGTGCGGCTCCACTTGCCTTCGCGCTTGTCGACGATCTTCATGCCCGAGCAGTCCTTCGTCGCGATCACGTCCTCGATGTCCTTGGTGCGGGCGCGCGCCGATTCGTTGGACAGCTCGCCCATTAGCACGAGGAGGTCGCCCTTGCCGCCGAGCAGCTTGCACACCTGGCGCGCCTGCAGCGTGCCCGACTGCTTCTCGTCGGACGCGACGACCGCGACGCCGGCCGGCAGCTTGTCGAAATCGACCGGCTTGCGGTTCACGTAGACGAGCGGGATCTTCGCCGCCGTCACCATCTTCGTGATCTTCGGCGTCGCGTCGGTGTCGACCGCGTTCACGATGATCGCGTCGACCTTCTGCGCGATCATGTTCTGAACCTGGCTCAACTGCTTGCCGACGTCGTTGCCGCCGTCCTCGATCTGCACCGTCGCACCGTCCTTCTTCGCTGCGTCGTTGATGCTGTTGCGCAGGATCGTCAGGAACGTGTCGTCGAACGACGCCATCGTCACGCCGATCTTCTCGGCGTGCGCGAGCGGCGCAGCCAGGATCGCGGCGGCCGCGACGGCCATCAGCTTGGTCTTCATGATCAATCTGTCTCCTCATCTCCGGGGGGCGGAAGACGGCGCGTTGCGCGCCGCCGGGCCGAGTCCGATACGGACTGAAGCATCCGGATGAAACTGTAGATCACTTCCTCGAAAATTTGGAAATTTATTTCTACGTGATTTCACCTAGGGAACTGGATTTCCAAAAAGTCTAGACTGCGTCCGTAGCCCGATTCCTTGCGGCAGGCAGCCTCGCGTCGTGCAGCGCACGTTGCGGACCGTCGCCGGAGGATCGGTCCCCCTAAACTGCCGGCAGCGCCGAACGCCGGCCGCGAGCGTGATACGTGATATGAGCCTGCTGAACTTTCCGAGTGACCGCCCCATCGATCTCGCCTGCCTCGGCCGCGTGGCCGTGGATCTCTATGCGCAGCAGTACGGCAGCCGCCTGGAGGACGCGCGCAGCTTCCAGATGTATCTCGGCGGCTCGTCGGGCAACGTCGCGTTCGGCGTCGCCCGGCTCGGGCTGAAGACCGCGATGATCTCGCGCGTCGGCGACGAGCAGATGGGCCGCTTCGTGCGCGAGACGCTCGAGCGCGAAGGCTGCGACACGAGCCAGCTGCAGACCGACCGCGAGCGCCTCACCGCGCTGGTGCTGCTCGGGCTGAAGGATCGCGACACGTTCCCGCTGCTGTTCGTGCGCGAGAACTGCGCGGACATGGCCGTGCGCGCCGACGAGATCCGCGAGGACTTCATCGCCGGCTGCCGCGCGCTCGCGATCACCGGCACGCACCTTTCGACGCCGGCCACGCGTGAGGCGTCGCTGACCGCGCTCGGCTACGCGCGCCGCCACGGCGTCGTGCGGATCCTCGATATCGACTATCGGCCCGTGCTGTGGGGGCTGACCGCGCGCGGCGCGGGCGAGAACCGCTACGTGCCGGACGCGCAGGTGACGCGACAGTTGCAGCAGGTGCTCGGCGAATTCGACCTGCTGGTCGGCACCGAAGAGGAATTCCTGATCGCGGGCGGCGTGCCGCACGACCTGATCGGTTCGTTGCAGGCGGTGCGCGGGATCACGAACGCCACGCTGGTCGTCAAGCGCGGCGCGCTCGGCTGCTGCGTGATCGAAGGCGACATCCCCGCGCGGATCGACGATGCGCCGACCTTCCTCGGCGAACGCGTCGAGGTGCTCAACGTGCTCGGCGCGGGCGACGCGTTCCTGTCGGGCCTGCTGTCGGGGCTGCTGCGCGGACGTGACTGGGCCGAATCGACGCGCATCGCGAACGCATGCGGCGCGATCGTCGTGTCGCGCCATGCGTGCTCGGCCGCGATGCCGACGCCGGCCGAACTCGCGCACTGGTTCGACGGCAGCCGCAATCCCGTGGTCGATGCGGACCGCACGCTCGCGCACCTGCATCGCGTCACGGTGCCGCGCCGCGAATGGGACGACCTGTGCGTGATGGCGTTCGACCATCGCAGCCAGTTCTACGAACTCGCGGTGCAGGCCGGCGCGGACGAGGCGCGGATCAAGACGCTGAAGCGCCTGCTCGTGCGCGCGGCCGAACAGGTCGAGCGCGATCGTCATATCGAAGGCCATGTCGGCGTGCTGATCGACGGCGGCGCGTACGGCAGCGACGCGCTCGCGTCGGCCACCGGTCGCGGCTGGTGGGTCGGCCGTCCGGTCGAGCTGCCGGGTTCGCGGCCGCTGCGCTTCGACGAGACGCGCTCGGTCGGCTCGTCGCTCACGCACTGGCCGACCGAGCAGGTCGTGAAGTGCCTGGTCCACTATCACCCCGACGACGACGTCGACCTGCGCGTCGCGCAGGAGCAGCGCGTGCTGGAGCTGTGGGAAGCCACGCGCGCCAGCGGCAACGAGCTGCTGCTGGAAGTCATTCCGCCGCGCGCGGTCACGCCGGCCGGCACCGAGGACGATGCGGTGCTGCGTGCGGTCGCGCGCTTCTACAACCTCGGCGTGATGCCCGAATGGTGGAAGCTCGCGCCGCTGAGTGCCGACGGCTGGGCGCGGCTCGCTACGCTGATCGCCGAGCGCGACCCGCATTGCCGAGGCGCGGTGATCCTCGGGCTGAACCAGCCGCTGCAATATCTGGTCGACAGCTTCCGCTCGGCGACCAACCCGATCGTCAAGGGCTTCATGGTCGGGCGCACGCTGTGGGCCGATGCGTCGCTGAACTGGCTCGCCGGCCGGATCGACGACCAGGCGCTGATCGACGAGGTCGCCGGCAACTTCGCGCAACTCGTGGACGCGTGGCTCGGCCGCCGGGGCGCCGCGCGCGCCGCCGCGGCCTGATGCGCGCGCCCGTCATGACCGATCCGATCCTTCTTCACCGACCGACGATGACCCCTACCGTAAGACTGACCGTCAGCCAGGCGCTCGTGCGCTACCTGGCCGCCCTGCGCGCCGAAGTCGTCCAGCCCGATGGCCGCACCGAGATCCTGCCGTACTGCGGCGGCGTGTTCGCCATCTTCGGCCACGGCAACGTGGCCGGGCTCGGCGAAGCGCTGCACGCCGAGAAAGACCGGCTGCCGACGTTCCGCGCGCACAACGAGCAAGGGATGGCCAACGCGGCCGTCGCGTTCGCGAAAGCGAATTTCCGCCAGCGGATGATGGCCGCGACGTCGAGCATCGGCCCCGGCGCGACCAACATGCTGACGTCGGCCGCGCTCGCGCACGTCGGCCGGCTGCCGCTGTTGTTGCTGCCCGGCGACGTGTTCGTGTCGCGGCTGCCCGACCCGGTGCTGCAGCAGGTCGAGGATTTCGAACAGGGCGACGTCAGTGCGAACGACTGCTTCCGCCCGGTCACGCGCTACTTCGACCGGATCACGTCGCCCGAGCAACTGCTCGTCGCGCTGCCGCGCGCGATCCAGGTGATGACCGACCCCGCGCAGTGCGGCCCCGTGTGCCTCGCGCTGCCGCAGGACGTGCAGACCTTCGCGTACGACTGGCCCGAGGAATTCTTCGCGCCGCCGGTGATCCGGATGCGCCGGCCGCCGGCCGACCCGCTCGAACTCGCCGACGCGCTCGACGTGCTGAAGGCCGCGAAGAAGCCGCTGATCGTCGCCGGCGGCGGCGTGCTGTACAGCCAGGCATGGGACGCGCTGCGCGCGTTCGCCGACACGCACGGCGTGCCGGTCGCCGAATCGCAGGCCGGCAAGGGCAGCCTCGCGTGGGACCATCCGCTGAACCTCGGATCGATCGGCGTGACGGGCTCGCCCGCCGCGAACCGCGCGGCCGCGCAGGCCGACGTCGTGCTCGCGGTCGGCACGCGGCTGCAGGACTTCACGACCGGCTCGCACGCGCTTTACGGCGACGCGACGCTGCTGAGCCTGAACGTGCAGCCGTTCGACGCGGGCAAGAAACGCGGCCGGCAGCTGGTCGCCGATGCGCGCACGGGCCTCGGCCAGTTGTCCGCCGCGCTGGCCGGCTGGCGCGCCGACGCGGCGTGGACGGCCGCCAACCGCGACCAGGCCGCCGCGTGGAACGCACGCGTGACCGAGCTGACGACGCGCGTGCCGAAGGACACGCTGCCGTACGACGCGGAAGTGATCGGCGCGGTGCGCGACTCCGCGGCCGACGCGGGGCGCGACAGCGCGCGCGGCGATCTCGTGGTGTGCGCGGCCGGTACGCTGCCGGCCGAACTGCACAAGCTGTGGCGCAGCGGCGTGCCGGGCAACTACCACATGGACTATGCGTATTCGTGCATGGGCTACGAGGTCGCGGGCGGCCTCGGCGCGAAGCTCGCGCGGCCCGAACGCGAAGTGATCGTGATCGTCGGCGACGGCTCGTACATGATGCTCAACGCCGAGCTCGCCACGTCCGTGATGCTCGGCCGCAAGCTGATCGTCGTGATCCTCGACAACCGCGGCTACGGCTGCATCGAGCGGCTGCAGCTGAATTGCGGCGGCGCGAGCTTCAACAACATGCTCGACGACTGCGTGCCGGAAGGCGGCGCGCGCTCGACGATCGACTTCGCGATGCATGCGCGCGCGATGGGCGCCGACGCCGTGCACGTGCGCGACGTCGGTGAGCTGCGCAGCGAAATGAAGCGCGCGCGCGCGGCGAAGACGAGCCAGGTGCTCGTGATCGACACCACGCACAAGCGCACGACCGACGACGGCGGTGCGTGGTGGGAAGTCGCGGTGCCGCAGGTATCCGAGCGCGCCGGCGTCGAGCAGGCGCACCGCGCGTATCTCGACGCAAAGACCCGGCAGCGGCGCTGATGCCGCGCGCTGCCTGCCCACCCGCCCCGCGAAAAACACATTCGAACCAAGGAAGCACGTCATGAGCTGGAACGTCCGCATCGGTATCAATCCCCTGTCGTGGATGAACGACGACCTGCCGTCGCTCGGCGGCGAGACGCCGCTCGAAACGGCGCTGAAGGAAGGCGCCGAAATCGGCTACGCAGGCTTCGAGCTCGGCAACAAGTTTCCGAAGACGGGCCCCGAGCTGAAGGCGAAGCTCGCCGAGTTCGGGCTCGTGTGCGTATCGGGCTGGTATTCGGGCTTCCTCGCGGAAGTCGAACCGGGCATGACCGACGCCGATGCCGTCGCCGCGGAAATCGAACGCTGCCGCGCGCACATGACGAAGCTGCAGTACAACGACGTGAAGGTCGTCGTCTACGGCGAATGCGCGGGCACGATCCAGGGCAGCATCGACACGCCGGTCGCGAAGCGGCCGCGCTTCGTCGACGATGCAGCATGGCAGCGCTACGCGGCGCGCCTCGACGCGTTCGGCGCGCACCTGCTCGACACGTACGGAATCAAGCTCGCCTACCATCACCACATGGGCGCGTACGTCGAGTCGCCCGACGACGTCGACCGGCTGATGGCGCTGACCGATCCGGCGAAGGTGTTCCTGCTGTTCGACACCGGCCACGCATATTTCGGCGGCGCGGCCGACCCGGTGACGCTGCTGAAGAAGCATGTATCGCGCGTGGTCCACGTGCATTGCAAGGACGTGCGTGCGCAGGTCGTCACGCAGGCGCGCAACGACGGCTGGAGCTTCCTGAACGGCGTGATCAACGGCACCTTCACGGTGCCCGGCGACGGTGCGCTCGACTACGACGCGACGCTGCGCACGCTGAAGGAAGCCGGCTACGAAGGCTGGCTCGTCGTCGAGGCCGAGCAGGATCCGGCCGTCGCGCCGAGCTACGCGTATGCGAAAAAGGGCTACGAGTCGCTGCGCGCGATCGTCGACCGGTTGAGCGCGTGAGCACGCAAGTTGCCCGAACGCTTGAGCCCTACCCTATTGCGGAGCCCCACCCCATGACGATTTCTCCCCTGCTGGTCAAGGCATCCGCCGACCGCGAAATCTGCAACGTCACGCCCGAATCGGCCGGCTGGAAGCATGTCGGTTTTCGCGCGCTGCGCCTGAAGGCCGGCGACACCGAAACGCTCGACACCGGCGCGCGCGAGCTGTGCGTCGTCGTGCTCACGGGCACGGTGCGCGCGGACGTCGACGGCGAAACCTACGATGCGCTCGGCGAGCGCGACAGCGTCTTCGAAGACGTGTCGCCGGACGCGCTGTACGTGCCGGGCGGCAAGACCGTCACGCTGGTCGCGACGCGCGATGCGGAAGTCGCGCTGTGCACCGCGCCATACGCGAGCGGCGACAAGCCGGTGCGGCGCCTCGACGGCGAACGGATGCGCCGCTCGGTGCGCGGGCAAGGCACCAACACGCGCTACGTGTGCGACATCCTGATGGGCGACAACCCGGCGGCCGACCGGCTGCTGGTTGTCGAGGTCGTCACGCCGGCCAGCCATTCGAGCAGCTATCCGCCGCACAAGCACGACCGCGACGCGGCACCCGACGAGACCTCGCTCGAGGAAACCTACTACCACCGGATCGACCCGCCGCAGGGTTTCGCGTTCCAGCGCGTGTACACGGACGACCGCAGCCTCGACGAAGCATGTGCGGTCGAGAACCACGACGTCGTGATGGTGCCGCGCGGCTACCACCCGGTCGTCGCGCCGCACGGCTACAACCTGTACTACCTGAACGTGATGGCCGGGCCGAGCCGCGCGTGGGCATTCAAGAACGATCCCGCGCACGAGTGGATGCTCGACGCGGCGCCGAAGCGCTGAACGAATCACGGGCGAGCGCGCGGCCCGTGACGAGCCGACGCCGGCGCGCGAACACGACTTGCGACGATACGGAGCCGCCATGGTGACGACCTTCCTGCGCATCGATCACGCCGCGCCGCACACGGCGCTGCCGCGCTTCAATGCCCACGCCGCGCGCCGGCTCGGGGAAATCGCGGTCAATATCGCATCGCGCCGCGGGCTGCCGATCGCGGTCGGCATCGTCGGCGAAGCGGCACCGCTGTTCTACTGCGCGCTCGACGGCAGCCGTGCGGAAGACAGCGACGCGATCCGCCGCCGGCAGAACACGGTGCTCCGTTTCGGCCTGAGTTCGCTCGAGGTCGGCGCGCAGTTTCGCCGCGCCGGCTGGTCGCTGCGGTCGCAGGGCCTGTCGGACGAAGACTACGCACTCGACGGCGGCGGCGTGCCGTTGCGAGTCGCCGGTGCCGGCCTCGTCGGTGCGATGACGATCGCGGGGCTCGACTCCGAGCGCAATCACGCGCTCGTCGTCGAGAGCCTGCGCTGGCACGTCGGCGCGAACGCGCTGGCAATGATCGCTTGACGACGTAATCGGCACCATCGGCGCACGCGCGCCGACGGTGCCGATTTGCCGTATCGCGGGATCAGTTCAACCCGCCGCTCACGACGAGGTGTTCGCCGGTCACCCAGCGTGCATCGTCCGACGCGAGGAACACGGCGACCGACGCGATGTCGTCCGGCTCGCCGAGGCGGCCGAGCGGCGTCTGGCCAAGCACCTGCGCTTCGAGATCGGAACCGATGATGCCCGCGCTGTGCGTGCCCTCGGTCACGATCATGCCCGGGTTGATCGCATTCACGCGGATCTTGCGCTGGCCGAGCTCGAGCGCGAGCACGCCGGTGATCGCGTCGACCGCGCCCTTGGTGCCGCTGTACACCGCGCTGGCGGGCGGCGTGATGCTGGTCACCACCGAGCTGATGTTGATGATGCTCGCGCCTTCGCCGAGATGCTTGACGGCCGCCTGCGTCGTGAGCAGCACGCCGAACACGTTCGTATCGAACTGCCGGCGGTAATGTTCTTCGGTGATCGCTTCGATCGGCGCGAATTCGTACACGCCGGAATTGTTGACGAGCACGTCGAGACGGCCGTACGTGTCGATCGCCGTATCGACGATGCGCTGCGCGTCGGCTGCCTTCGACACGTCGCCGCCGACCGCGACCGCGCGGCCGCCAGCTTCGACGATCGCGCTCACCACCGCGTCGGCGCCCGCCTTGCTGCTCGCGTAATTGACGACGACCGACGCGCCTTCCGCGGCCAGCGCCCGCGCGATCGCGGCACCGATGCCCTTCGAACCGCCCGTGACGATCGCTACCTTGCCTGTCAGCTTGCTCATGATTTCATTCCTCAGTCAGAAGACTATCGATGGATGGCGCCGGTCGCCGCGTCGATGCGGCGATGCGGCGATGCGGCGGCCCGGCATGAGTGGCAATTTAAGGCGCCGCGCGGCGGCGATAAAGCGGCTCGACGCGAATTGTCTGGCGGGGCCAGCCGAACAATCGGTTCGGCGTCGTCAGCCGGCGCTCAGCCACGCGTTGGCGACGTCTCCGCCCAGGCCGTCGAGCGCGCCGTCGTAGACGATCCGTCCGCGCCCCATTACCGCGACGCGCGTCGTCAACCTCGGCGCAAGCTGCAATCGCTGTTCGATCAGCACGATCGCGACGCCGTCGGCCTGCAGGGCGGCGAGGCACGCACCGACTTCGTCGACCGCGAGCGGCGCGAGCCCTTCGGCCGGTTCGTCGACGATCAGCACGCGCGGGCTGCCGGCGAGCGCACGCACCAGCGCGAGCACCTGCTGCTCGCCGCCCGACAGCCGCCCGGCCTTCACGTCCGCGCGCGCGGCCAGCAGCGGAAAACGGTCGAACAGGCGTTCGAGCGCCGCGCGTTCGGCCGCGCCACGCGTGCCGCGCAGCCCGAGCTTCAGGTTGTCGCGCACCGTCAGCAGCGGAAATACATCGCGGCTTTCGGCAACGTAAGCAACACCGCGCCGCGCGATCTCGAACGTGCGCGCGCCCGCGCATTCGGCGCCGGCGATGCACACCGAGCCGGCCGTGCGCACGAGCCCCATCACGGCCTTCGCGAGCGTCGAGCGCCCCGAGCCGTTGCGGCCGAGCAGCGCGAGCGTCTCGCCCGGCGCGAGCGCGAGATCGACGCCGTCGAGCACGGGCTGCATCCCGTACCACGCGCGCAGGTCGCGAATGTCGAGCAGTGCGCTCGTCATACGCTGCCCTCGCCGAGATACGCGGCGCGCACCACCGGATCGGCGCGAATCGCATCGGGTTCGCCGGTCGCGACCACCGTGCCGCGCACGAGCACCGTGATGCGTTCGGCGAAGCCGAACACCGCATCCATGTCGTGCTCGATCATCAGCACCGTGCGGCCCTGCGTCGTCGCCCGGATCAGCGCGATCATCCGCGCCGCCTGCGTGCGGCTCATGCCGGCCGTGGGCTCGTCGAGCAGCAGCGTGCGCGCGCCGCTCGCGAGCGCGACCCCGAGATCGAGCGCGCGCTGCTCCGCATAGCCCAGTTCGGCGGCCGGTGTGTCGCGCCGCGCGTCGAGACCGATGTCGTGCAGCACGCGCGTGGCCGCGAGATCGACCGACGCCGATTCGCGCAGCCGGTTCCACCAGCGCCGCCGCTCGGCCGGCGCATGCAGCGCCGCGCAGCGCAGGTTGTCGAACACGGTCAGCCGCGCGAACGCGCTCGTCTGCTGGAAACTGCGGCCGATGCCGAGGCGGCTCGCGACGACCGGCCCGCGCCCGCGCAGCTCGACGCCATGCAGCACGACGCGCCCGCGGGTCGGCCGCGTCGCACCCGCGATCACGCCGAACAATGTCGACTTGCCCGCCCCGTTCGGCCCGATCAGCGCATGGCGCTCGCCGGCCGCGATGTTCAATTCGACGCCGTCGAGCACGGTCTGCGCACCGAAACGCTGCGTGATGCCGTGGAGCGCGATCGCATTGCCGTTCATCGCCCGTCCTCCCGCTTGCCGGACTGCGCGCCCTGCGCGAACCGCGCGCGCCAGCCCCACAGCAGCGTGCCGATGCCGGCCGCCGAGCACGCGACGGCCCAGCCGGCCGGTGTATCGGCGTCGATGCCCCAGGCGCCGAACGCGAGGCCCGTGCCGTCATCCTGCGCGAAGCGCCACGCGTAACCGAGCTCGGCCGCGCAGACGATCGCGACGCCCCAGAACATGCACGCGCCGACGCCGCACAGCATGCGCCACCGCTCGGCCGCCGGCGCGCCGCGGCGCAACGCATGCGCGAGCGCTTGCGCGATGCCCGCGATCCCGCGCGGCGCAGCCACCACGATCACGACGAACAAGACGCCGAGATACAGCGCCCACGCGCGCGACACGCCCGCGACGACGATGCTGAGCGCGGTCAGCATGGCCGCGCCGGCCGCCGGCCCGAAGAACGCGCCGGTGCCGCCGATCACCGCGGCGATCAGCACGGTCGCCGAGCGCGCCATCGACACGCTGTCGGGCGTCGCTATTTCGACGTCGATCAGCGTCAGCGTGCCGGCGATGCCTGCGAAGAACGACGCGCAAGTGACCATCGCGAGCCGCACGCGGCGCGGATCGGTGCCGAGCGCGGCAACGCGTTCCGGGTTGTCGCGCACCGCGTTCGCGAGCCGCGCGAGCGGCGTGCGCGTCAGCGCATGCATGGCGAACGCCGACACGACGCACCATGCGGCGATCACCGCGTATGCCTGCACCGGCGCGCCGAAATGCCAGCCGCCCCACGGCGTGCCGCTCGCGCGATCGATCGGCACGCCGCCGATGCCGCCGAACCACGCGGGCACGCTCCACGCGGCGGCCGCGACGCATTCGCCGAGCCCGAGCGTGATCATCGCGAACGCGGTGCCTGAACGGCGCGTCGCGAGCAGCCCGGCGACGAAGCCGAAGCCCGCGCCGGCCATGCCGCCGACGAGCGGCAGCAGCGGCAGCGGCCCGCCGAAGCGGTTGAACCAGTGCGCGGCCGCGAATGCGCCGAGGCCCGCGAACGCCGCATGCCCGAACGACAGCAGCCCGGTCGTGCCGAGCTGCAGGTTGTACGACAGCGCGAGCACGACGAGCGCGGCCGTCTGCGCGAGATAGCCGAGCATTGCGCCGTGCGGCCACAGCCACGCGGGCAGCGCGACGCACGCGGCGAACAGCGACCAGCGCGCAAGGCCGGCGAGCGCGCGGCTACGCATCGGCACGCTCGCCGAACAGCCCGCGCGGCCGTGCGACCAGCACCGCGACGAGCAGCAGGTACGGTACCAGCGGCGCCAGCTGCGCGATCGACACCGCGGCCACGCTGTCGGGCAGCGCGACGCCGGCCCATAACGCGAGATCGCGCAGCGACGTGTCGCTCGCGGCCGCGAAGGTCTGCGCGAAACCGACCGCGAGCGATGCGGCGAACGCGCCGCCGAGCGAACCGAGCCCGCCGATCACGACGACCGCGAACACGACCGACCCGACGGTCTCGGCCAGCGCGGGTTCGATCACCGCGAGCGGCGCGCCGATCACGCCGGCCAGCGCCGCGAGCGCGGTGCCCGCGCCGAACAGCGCCGTCATCACGCGCGGCACGTCGTAGCCGAGCGCCTCGACGGCCGCGCGATGGGTGAGCGCCGCGCGCACGACGAGCCCGATGCGCGACACGCGCAGCAGCGCGCCGAGCGCGACCAGCATCGCCGTCGACATCCCCATCATGAACAACCGGTAGCGCGGCAGCGCGAGGCCGAATACGGTCACGGGTGCGCCGTCGAACAGCGTCGGCACGGGCGCCGGCAGCGGCGCGAGCCCCCACAGCAGTTTCGCGCCCTCGCCGATCAGGTACGCGAGGCCGAAGGTCAGCAGCAGCTCGCTCGTATGGCCGCGCGCCTGCACGCGGCTCAGCAGAGCGCGTTCGCAGCCGGCGCCGAGCAGCCCGACCGCGAGCGGCGCGAGCACGAGCGCGGGCCAGAAGCCCGCGCGCGCCGCGATGCTGTAGCCAAGATACGCGCCGAGCATGTAGAAGCTCGCATGCGCGAAGTTCAGCACGCCCTGCACGCTGAAGATCAGCGTGAGACCCGCCGACAGCATGAACAGCAGCAAACCGTAGCTGAGGCCGTTGAAGGCCTGGAGCGCGACCGCGTGCACCGCGAACCGTCAGGCCGCGAGCGGGTCGAGCGCGGCGCGCAGCGCGTCGGGCAGCGGCACCGGGCGACGCGTGCCGCGATCGACGTACACGTGCACGAAATGCCCCTGCGCGGCGGGCGATGCGTCGCCTTGCGCAAACAGCCCGACCTCGTAGCGCACGCTCGACGTGCCGAACTTCGCGACGCGCAGCCCCGCGTCGACCGACTGCGGAAACACGAGCGGCGCGAAGTAGTTGCACTGCGTCTCGACGACGAGCCCGATCGTCTGCCCGTGCTCGACGTCGAGCACGCCCGCGCGGATCAGGTACTCGTTCACGACGGTGTCGAAGTAGCTGTAGTAGACGACGTTGTTCACGTGCCCGTAGACGTCGTTGTCCATCCAGCGGGTCGTGATCGGCAGGAAGTGGCGGTAGGCGTCGCGGGAACGCGGCTGCGGCTTGTCGGACATGGCGATGACGGTCAGGACGATGGGAACGATGAAGACGAAGCGCGGCGGCCGGGTGGCACGGCGCGCCGGCAACAGGCGAAGCGCCGCGTCGCGGTCGCGCGCGGCACGGCGGATGAAACCCTGCGGACGGGCCGGCCCGTCACTGCCCCGGCCGGTCGACGAACTCGAAATCGAGGCCGCGCGCACGCATCCAGTCGGCGAGCGCGACGCCCGTGCCGGCGCGCCACGGGCGCAGCAGCGGCGGCTCGACGAGCCGGTATTCGAGCAGTTCGGGCGACAGCGCGACCGTGCCCGACGCGCGCACGTGGTACGCGATGATCAGTTCGTTCTTGCGGATGAATTCGTAGACGCCGACGAGCGACACGTGCTCGGCCTTCAGCGCCGTTTCCTCGAACACCTCGCGCGCGATGCCGTCCTCGGGCGTCTCGCCGTTTTCGAGGAAACCGGTGATCAGTGCAAACATCCCTTCGGGCCAGGCCGCATTGCGCGCGAGCAGGATCTTGCCGTCGAGCTCGACGATCGCGGCGACGACGGGCAGCGGATTGTTCCAGTGGACATAGCCGCAGGTATCGTCGGGACACGCCTGGCGGACGCGGCCGCCCTCATGTTCGGGATCGGCGCGCTCGGTCAGCGGGCTCGCGCAGCGCGGGCAAAAGCGGTAGTCGGCGGTGGTCATCGATGGGGATCTGGCGGACGCCCGGCGGCCGCCTGCCGGCCGCCCGCGCACCCGCTCGGCGCGGGAAAGGCTTCCATTCTAGCGAGTTTGCCCGCGCCGCAGACGATCCGGCCCCGCCGGCGTCAGCGTCGCAGGCGGCCCTTTGCCGCGATCGCCGCGAAGCCGGCGGCACCCACGAGCAGAGCGGCCACCGCGACCCACAGCGCGGGGGAAAACGACCCGAAGCGCGCGGCAAGCGGCGCCGCGACGAGCGGCCCGATAATCTGCCCGACCCCGTACGACGCGGTCGCATAGCCCATCAGCCCGGCCGCGCGCTCGCCGTGCAGGCGCCGCGCCTCGCGCATCGCGAACAGCGTGATCGCGGTGAACGGCAGCCCGAGCAGCGCGCTGCCGACCGAGAAGCCGAGCGCGTTCGGCCACACGATCCCGGCCGCGATGCCGAGCGCCTGTGTCGCGCAGCCGGCCGCCAGCAGCAGCCGGTTGTCCCAGTTCCCGGGCAGCCGCGCGGCGGCGATCGCGCCGACGATCAGCGCCGCGCCGAACATCGGCCAGAACAGGTCGGGCCACGGCGAACCGGCCGGCAGCACGGCGCGTGCGATCACGGGCAGGAACGTCGCGGTGATGATGTAGCCGAAGCCCGGCGTCCCGTACAGCACGACGAGCCACGCGGCATCGGCTCGATGGCGGCGCGCGTCGGCCGGCGCCGCGGAGGCCGCGGCGGCCGCGTGCGGCGTGGTGCCGGCCGGCGGCGCGGCTTGCGCCGGCGCGACCGCAAAGGTGCGCCAGATCGCGACCGACAGCACGGCCGACAGCGCCGCGAAGCCGAGCCAGCCCGACGCTGCCGGCCGGCCGGCCAGCGCGCTGCCGATCAGCCCCGTCAGCACGATGCCGACGCCGGGCCCCGCATAGATCACTCCGCTCCACTCGGGCGCGTGCAGTTCGGCCAGGCGCCGCAGCCCCCATTGCGATACGAACACGAACGTCCACGCGCTGACGATGCCCGCGACGAAGCGCACCGCGAGCCACACGGGCAGCAGGTGGCCGATGCCCATCGCGGCGGTGAGCAGCACGGTGGCCGCGAGCCCGAAGCGGACCATCCGCGCGGGCGCGACGCGCAGCGCCGCGCAACTGACCGCGCCTGCGAAGTAACCCGCATAGTTCGCCGATGCGAGCCAGCCGCCGGCCTTCAGGCCGATCGAGCCGTCCGCGAGCATCAGCGGCAGCAGCGGCGTGAACGCGAAACGGCCGACGCCGAGCACGACGGCGAGGCCGACCATGCAGGCCAGCGCAGTCGCGCGGGCGCGTCGGTCGGCCTGATCGGACGGAAGCGCGCCGGCGGCGGCGGTCGGGGCATCGGAGCGGGACATGGCGGCAAGGGCCGGAGCACGACGCGCCGGCCGGATCGGAAACCGGAATGCATCCATCGTAGCTTGACCAGATGATCTCGAAAAATGAATAATTAAGAATCCATCCATCGCTTGGAGAGAATCATGGATCTGGCGGCGCTGGCGATTTTCCGGGCGGTCGTGCGCGAGAACGGCGTGACGCGCGCGGCGGCGAAGCTCAATCGCGTGCAGTCGAACGTCACGACGCGCATCAAGCAGCTCGAGGAAGAACTCGGCGCCGCGCTGTTCGTGCGCGACGGCCGCCGGCTCGTGCTGACGCCGGCCGGGCACACGCTGCTGCCGTATGCGGAGCGGCTGCTGGCGCTCGCCGACGAGGCGCGCGACGCGGTGCGCGAGGACACGCCGCGCGGGCGGCTGCGGCTCGGCACGATGGAGAGCACCGCCGCGAGCCGGCTGCCGACCGTGCTCGCGCGCTATCACCATGCGTGGCCCGACGTGTCGCTCGAACTGGTGACGGGTACGACGGGCTGGCTGATCGGCAAGGTGCGCGACTTCGAGATCGACGCCGCGCTGTTCGCGCGCCCACCCGCGCCGGACACGCTGCCCGACACGTTCGAGACGGTGCCGGTCTTCCGCGAGGATCTGGTGCTGCTCACGCCGCGCGGCCATCCGCCGGTGCGCACGCCGCGCGACGTGATCCTGCCGACGCTGATCGCGTTCGAGCGCGGCTGCGCGTATCGCAAGTACGCCGAGCAGTGGTATGCCGCGCATGGGATGAAGCCGGCACGCGTGCTCGAACTCGGCTCGTATCACGCGATCGTCGCGTGCGTCGCGGCCGGCGCAGGCATCGCGGTCGCGCCGCGTTCGGTGCTCGACCTGCAGCCCGAGACCGGCAACATCGCCGCGCACACGATTCCCGAACTCGAAGGCATCGATACGCTGCTCGCGTGGCGGCAGGGTTATGCGTCGGCGGCGCTCGCCGCGCTGCGCGATGCGCTTGGCGAAGCCGCGCGGCAGCCGGACCCGGCGCAGAAGCCGCGCGTGGCGCAGCCGGCCTGACGCGATCCGCCGACGGACGCACGACGACGCACCCGCGCGCCGCCCGTCTGCATGGCCGGCTACCGCTCGTGCGTCAGGCATGGCGGCGGATCAGCCACCTGCACCCCGTGCAAACGCAAAACGACCCGACCGGCCAATGGCCGATCGGGTCGTTTCGTTTCATGCGATTCCGCCAAAAGAACCGCGCGGTGCCGGCCGGCGCTCCGCCCTCTCGGGCGCCGCGCCGGCCAGGCCGATCAAAGACGCTCTTCGACCCAGCCCTTGACGCCGGCCAGCGCGCCCGGCAGGTTCGCCGGCTCGGTGCCGCCTGCCTGCGCCATGTCCGGACGGCCGCCGCCCTTGCCGCCGACCTGCTGTGCGACGAAGTTGACGAGCTCGCCGGCCTTGACCTTCTTGCTCGCGTCGGGCGTGACGCCCGCGATCAGGCTGACCTTGCCGCCTTCGACGGCCGCCAGCACGATCGCCGCGCTCTTCAGCTTGTCCTTCAGCTTGTCGACCGTTTCGCGCAGCGTCTTCGCGTCGGCGCCGTCGAGCGTCGCGGCCAGCACGTACACGCCGCCGATTTCGACGGCCTGCTGCGCGAGCTCGTCGCCCTGGCTCGATGCGAGCTTCGACTTCAGCGCGCCCAGTTCCTTCTCGAGCGACTTCACCTGGTCCTGCACCTGCGCGATGCGCTGCGTGAGCTCCGACGGCTGCGCCTTCAGCGCGGCCGCCGCTTCGTTCATGCGGGCGTCGAGATCCTGCACGAAGCGCACCGCGTTGTCGCCGGTGATCGCCTCGACGCGGCGGATGCCGGCCGCGACGCCGCCTTCGACGACGATCTTGAACAAGCCGATGTCGCCGGTGCGGTGCACGTGCGTGCCGCCGCACAGTTCGCGCGAGAAGCCGAGATCGAGCACGCGCACTTCATCGCCGTACTTCTCGCCGAACAGCGCCATCGCGCCGCCCTTCACCGCTTCGTCGTACGGCATCACGCGCACGATGCCCGGCGCGTTCGCGAGGATTTCGTTGTTGACGATCTGCTCGACGCGACGGATTTCGTCGTC
>Ga0207695_10001625_pt1 | contig 36435 bp, 31 predicted proteins | sample KBSC54metaG_FD_184354 | JGI IMG/M metagenome (GOLD analysis project Ga0207695, IMG submission 184354) | Corn rhizosphere microbial communities from Kellogg Biological Station, Michigan, USA - KBS C5-4 metaG (SPAdes) (version 2) | ecosystem: Host-associated > Plants > Roots > Rhizosphere > Soil... | reverse complement strand
TATTTCGGGTATTTAGCCAATGCTATGGATAGCGGGTAGATAACTGTAGTAGCATACATCAGCAGCGGTACGCCAAAGGTCACCACAAAGGCCAGGTCACGGTATTTGGTGGTAACGGCAGATATCGTCATGCCCAATCCAAGACCTAACGCTGCTATAAGCAGTATGATCACTGGGAAAAGAATCAATGCTGTGTTGGGAGCTACAGCAAAGCCTTTACCCCAATAATAAATCATAAGTACCAGGAAGAGGGTAAGTTGTACTGCGAACCTCACCAGGTTGGATAGTACAATACTCAATGGCATGATCAGCCTTGGGAAGTATACTTTTCCCAATACAGCAGCATTATCTTTAAAAACGGTAGACGTTTTTATAAGGCAATCTGAAAAGTAGTTCCACACTATCGTACCTGCTAAATAAAAAAGAGGAGGGGGGATACTGTCTGTGGGGATACTGGCCAGGTTATTAAATACCAGGGTATAGATTAATATAGTGATAGCCGGCTGTATAAAAAACCAAAGTGGTCCGAGTATGGTTTGCTTATAAAAAGCCACAAAATCGCGGCGCACCAATAGCAATAACAGATCGCGGTAGTGCCAGGTGTCTTTAACCCGCAAATCAAATAAGCTGTGTTTGGGGCTTATCTCAATATCCCAGTTTTCTTCAGGCGGCCTGTTCATTATTTAGTAATTTGAGTAAGTGTTCCTGGTAATATTTTTCATCAAAATATTGCAGGCATTCCTTCTGTAGATTTTTTCTTTTGTCGAGCGTCAAAGGGGTGTTTAAGTACCTGACAATGGTATTTTGTAATTCGCTTAAATCGTCAACATTTATAGCAGTGCCCAATTTGCCGTCTTTAATGGCATCTGTGCTGCCATCTGCGTTACCACAGATTACAGGTAAACCGCAGGCAAGCGCTTCAACAAATACAATCCCAAAACCTTCTTTTTTGCTGGGCAGCACAAAAAGGTCTGCCAGTAAAAAATGATCGGTCAGCTCATTTTCGTTCAGGAAACCCGTCAGTATAACTTCATCCCTTACGTCATATTTGTCGATAAGGCTCCTAATCCTGATCTCTTCAACCGAGTCGTATTGCCCAGAAAGGATATATTTTATATTGGCGAACTCCTGTTTTAAACTAGCAACAGCTTTTATTACCTGTTCATGCCCTTTGTATTGTTCAGATGATGCTAACCTGGTTAAAGTAAAAATTACCTGGTTCGATGGGCCGAGGCCATACCGGTTTAACAAGTATTCTGGCTTATCAAAAGCTTCAGGCAATTTTATAAAGGGATCGACAGCATTATTTAATACCACGCATTTATCAGGATCTGACCGGTGACGGGCTATCATTTGATGCTTAGTAAAATTACTCACGCAAATGATTTTGTCGCAGTAACGGTTTAAAAAAGTTCGTTTTATAAAACTCAACGGACGCCACACTTCTATACCGTGTGCTATCAGCCATACCGGACATTTTGGGTTGAATAGTTTAATCACAATACCGATAAGAGCAAAGTTGATGTGATTTAATATAACAATATCTGAATGTGACGCCTCTTTGATGGACCTAAATCCTAAACTAAGGCGGCTGTTGTTAAAACCTGTATAATTTTCCGGTGGCAAATACTGACTCATCAGATCATACCTTGTATCGTACAACGAGAAAAGCCTGAAGTTCCAATTCTCTTTTTTTGAAATATGGTATAAGGAATGTGCAAGTGTGCGGGTCATCTTCTGGATGCCACCGGTGGTACTAAAAGTTTGCAGGCTAAATAAATAAATATTTTTAGGCATGCATCTGGATTTGGAACAATGCAAATGCTTTAGACCAATGCACCGAATCGTTTTTGAAAGACTTTATGATGCTTTTTGATTTGTTTCTGTTATACAGACTTTCGTCTGTGATCTCCTGATTTTTCTTCATCCAATCCTGCAGCGGAAAGGTAAATCCCATTTTTGTCCTGTTCCAGATCGGTTCAGGCAAAACGTCATCAAAGCTATCGATCAATATCTTTTTGGGTCTGCTTTTATCAAACCTGATCGTTGGGTTAATACTTTCGGCGGTCCGGATAAAATCTTCATCCAGGAAAGGAACCCTTACTTCAAGGCCGTGGCTCATACCCATCACATCCGTATCACGCAGCAACTGGTTTTGCATGTAAAGATTTAGTTCAAACCAGGCGGCATCCTGTTCATCGTAATTGCGGACATAAGGCAGTTTCCTGTTTGCAAATAATACATCCTCCACATGGGTAATATCAGTGTCCAATATTTCAGCGATATCAGCCGGTGAGTAAAGCCCCCTTAAGAATAAATAGTCGGCAATAGGATGGTTATAGGTTAAGAAAGCGATTTTCCTGTAGGCGTCGAACCCAGAATGGTTAGCAAGCTTGAAAAACGAAGCAGGATATTTCCTGGCTGTTTTAATATACCGGATACGGTTAAATGACGGGTATCCGCCAAATAACTCATCGGCACCTAAGCCTGACAATACAGCTTTTAAACCATCGTCGTGTGCAAATTTGCTGATACACCATGTGTTAATGCCGTCTGTTGTAGGCAGGTCCATGTCCTCAATAATTTGCGGAAAAAAGCCTTCAAAATCGCTTTGCTTTACCAGGTGGCTGAATTTTTCGCCTTCAATCTGTTTTAACACCAGGTTTTGGTACATACTCTCATCGTATGCCTTCTCATTAAAATAGATCGATATAGTTTTAAGCTGTGTTTTCTTTTCCTGCTCTGCCAAAAGGGTCAGCAAACTTGAATCGATGCCGCCGCTCAAAAATACGCCGATAGGTGCGTCAGCTATTAACTGACGACGTACAGCAAATGCAAGATTTTCTTTTATCGCTTCTTTTGCTTGTATAATATCGTCTATAGCAGATTTATTAAAGATCACGTGATAAGAATGGATATCGTAGGTGCTCTTTTTGTGATTCCAGCATAAAAATTCGCCCTTAGGCAAACTGTACACATTTTTTAAGGTGGTGTAAGGTTCAGGAATATGGCCGTACGCCAGGAACCTGATCTGCCAGTCCGGGTCCGCTTCATTGGCCAAACCTGCAGCCTTCAAAGCTTTCACCTCTGATGCAAAACTAAGTTGACCTTCTTTTGCGCAATAGTACAATGGCTTTATACCTGAGCTATCGCGAACAAGGTAGGTCAAAGCTTTCTCTTTATCATATAGCGCGAAAGCGAATATCCCTCTAAGCTTTGCGAACGCCGCCATACCCCAATGGATATAGGCCGATATGATCACTTCTGTATCAGTACTTGAAATGAACTTTGCTCCTAAGCTTATCAGTTGTGCCTTCAATTCAGGGTAATTATAAATCTCACCGTTAAAGGTAATCCAAACTCTTTGCTGCGCGTCGGCCATAGGCTGATGCCCGTTATAGCTAAGATCTATTATCGATAATCTCCTGTGCCCGAAAGTAAGTCTGGCCCCGGTATCATCAAAAATACCTTCATCGTCCGGACCGCCATGCTTAAGTACCTGGCACATTTGTTTTACTTTTTCGCTTCGGTCAAATGCTTCTGAAGATGCTGAAATTATTCCTGCAATTCGGCACATAATGCTAATAATAGGGGTATGTTCATAGCTTCGCCTCGTAAGTCACATAGGAAATATGTAACTAATTAATTTATAGCGATTTATAAATTAATCACGATCGCTTTTTATCAGAAAATATTGGCGTTAAATTAAATCAAAAAACGCCATTTTACTATATAACTTCTTTATAAAAATCCTCTAAAATCTGTCGATCAATGATGCCGCAACATGTATTATGACCGAACAGCCCAGGTTCTCCAAACGCAGCGCCAACTGCTTCTGTGAGCGATAAGATATAATTTCGCCCACCATTCCTTTAAGCGGACCGGCTTTCAAAACTATTTTTTCTCCCGGTAACAAGTTTTCTTCAGTCACTTCTAATTCAACCGCGCTGGTCATCAATAATTTCAGGTCTTCAATCTGCTTGTCGGGCATGGATGTTACCTTGCCACCGAAATAAATAAACCGGGCCACGCCTTTGGTCATTAGCACTTCAGTTTGCTCCTGCTGAGTGATGTGTACAAAAAGGTAAGATTTGATGAAAGGCTCATCAATCCATTTTTTTCTGTCACTCCATTGCTTTAGCTGGCGTCTCAAAGGCAGGTAGGTCTCAATCCCTTTATCTGAAAGGGACTGATGCGCTTTTTTTTCGGCTTTGGGGTTTGTATAAACCGGATACCATTTATACATATCGGTTTTCGACCTTATATCCATGTGTTAGCCCTGAGTACTATTTTATCCAACGCCTGATATCCCACCACTTATACTCTTTCTTATCGATATAGTAGTCAGAACCTTCATAACCACTATAGTCGGAATAATAATAATAGTGGGTGCCGTGATACTCACTTGTAAACTTGGTTGTATAATATCTTGAATGCAGCAGATCTTCTGAAAAGGCATTTAATATGATAACTGTGTTGTCCAGGTGATACTCGTTTGCAATACGCTGAGGAACAGTAGCTGCATAGAATTTCGATTTGCCCGAACGTATAACGAAGATATTAATGTCACTCATCCTGATCAGCGGAATAGCATCGGATACAAGGCCGATAGGGGCGGTGTCCACCATGATGATGTCATACTTCTTTTTCAGATCGTTCATCAAGGTTTTCATTCGACTACTATGCAACAACTCAGACGGATTAGGAGGAACAGGGCCCGAAACTATGATATCCAGGTTAGGCTGAATATTTTCGATGATGATATCATCCAGGTCACACTGATTAGCCAGGTAGTTACTTAAACCTTTATCATTCGAAACGCGAAAAGTTTTATGCAGTCGCGAACGGCGTAAGTCGGCCGCGATAAGTACGATCTTTTTGTCGATCAGTGATAACGTACTGGACAAGTTAACCGCAATAAATGATTTTCCTTCTCCGGCCACTTCAGACGTGATGCAGATCACCTTGCTCTTCTTTTCGGAAGCTATAAAACTCAAATTCGTACGTACAGATCGCACCGATTCGGCAAAAATTGATTTTGGCCGACTGATAGCCAGTATCTGGGTATTGTTTTCGTCAATGACTTCAGGAAATTTACGGATGATACCTATGATAGGTATTGTTGTCAGGCTCTCAACAGTTTCTTTATCGTATATGTACGGGTTAAGTATCCTGATCAAAATGATCATACCTAATCCGATAGCAAGCCCTATGATCAGCGCAGTACGGTGAACGGTATGCGTATCCGGAGAAATAGGCGAAAAACTAGGCTGAGCCGCTTCAATTATGGTAGCGCCCGCGAGTATGGCCGAACGGCTGATCTGCGCATCCAACCTTTTCTCTGATAAAAAGGAGTATACTTTATCGTTGATCTCAAAGTCGCGTTTCAGACTGATGAGGTCTCGTTCTGCTGCCGGTAAGGTTGATAGCTTCTGATTAACCTGTGCAATTTGCCCATCCAGGTAAGATACACTTTTATTAACCCTGGCGATGGTGGCGCTGATGTTGTCAATTGCAGCGCTTTTAATCACCAGTATTTGCTGGTTGATATCTTTAATCGTCTGCGAATTGTTATTGTAGGTTTTTAAAAGAGAATTTTTTTCGACCAGCAAATTGTTCAGGTTGGTAATTAAGCCGCCCAACAGGGGGTCAATGTTTCCTTCCAGGTTTAGATTGAGGTTGATATTATCTTTCTCTTTGGTGATCTGCTCTTTCAGCTGATCAATCGCAAGCAATTGTATTTTGAGTAATGAACGCTGTGCTTCCAGGTCTTTTATTTTAGCCAGTTGCGATTCAGATGCCGAAGTGACATCCATGATCCCGGCACCTTGCTTGAATTTTTCTATTTGCTTTTCAGAGCCCTTTACCTGGTTGGAAAGTGATTCCAACTGATCGTCAATAAAGCGGATGATCTGTGTTGCCGACTGCGTTTTTTGATTTCTGTCGTAATTTAAATACTCACGCATTAAGGCATTTAATGCATCGGCTGCAAACTGTGGATTTGAATCGGTTTCCTGTAGTGAGATAATATTGGAATTCTTGATGATCTCATTGGCATGAAGCCCACCTTTCACGCGTCCTACGAAATCTTCGGGGATATTCACTTTAAAGATGTAGGTTGTGCTTTTGGATATGTCTCCAGGATATTTAATGCTGAAAGCCATATTGTCAATGCTTACAGGCTGATCATACCTGAATATCTTTTGAACATCTTTAGCGCCTTCTTTGTATTCAAGCTCGAATGAAGTTTTGTTAACAGGCTGGTAGGTGATCTGACCACGATAGAAATTCAAACTGTCAAATTTCACCAGCTGAATATCCAACAGCTTCTGCGGATATACATCGGTAGTACGAGCACGTCCCGATATAAAAAAGCTGATCCGGTAATCAAGATCTTTTATAGCACTCAATATCAGCGTACGGCTTTGAAGTACAAAAATTTCGCTTTGTATTTTTGACGGTCCCCGGTCGTTGCTGTTTATAACACTTACCAGGTCGGAGAATTCAGATTTCTTTTCTTCTATTTTCAGGGTGCCTGCAGTGGCATATGTTTTTGCTGAGTACCACAAATAAGTGTATGATATGATCATACATATTACAACTGATCCGGCAATCCAATACCAACGGCTCAATAATATTTTGCCGATCTTAAAATAATCAATTTCCTGATGGGGTAGTTTTCTTGCTATCTTCTCAGTATCTTCCATTTAACGATGAATAAGCGTATAAATAATCAGGGCGGTATTCAGAAGCAGCAGCACCGGCTGTACGGTGGTATTGAAATTCTGCAATTGGTCGTTCTTAACGGCGCGTTTGTTTTCAGCAATATAGATAATGTCGTTGTTCTGCAATATTAATCTCGGATCGGCCAGAGTACCGGTTTTGCTCAGGTCAACTTCAGTGATCTGAGGGCTTTTAGGGTCGCCCCGGATAATTTTTATATTTTTTTCATTTGCCTTTTCTGTAAGTCCGCCTGCTTCTCCAATCATCTCAATCAAACTTGTCTTATCTTTAATTAATGGATAATTCCCCTGTGCCCTTATCTCTCCAAGCAACGTAACCTTAAGATTTATGATCCTCAGATCGATAATAGGGTCTTTAAGTACATCTTTACGATAATCCTCTTCAATCAGTTTCATCGCTTCTGCCCGGGTAAGGCCCTCAACGTGTACACGACCTATTACGGGTAATGCAACATTGCCGTCATCCTCTACCTGGTAGGTTTGGCCTTGCTGAGAGATGGTGGTATTGCCGCTGTTGCTTGTCGATGTTGGTGTTTCCTCAACAATGTATTTGATGTTTTGCAGGTTTCTGATCTGGAGAATGTCCTGGGAGCGTATGCGGTAGTCGCTTGTGCCATTGCCGCTGTTTTTTAAAACCGCACTCAGGCTGTCAGGATTAGGGCCCCGTTCTTTAAATAAAAGTTGCTGCTGTTTCATAGAACAGGAGCTAAAGATGACTACTAAGAAGATAAAGGCCGTGATAATTAGGGTTGTAGAAAAACGCATATACACTTAAACCGCTTATTTGTTTAATATTACGCAGCAATTCCAAAAGTACCATAATTTAGCTATTATAAAAGTGTCTTTTTTCCAGAAATGCAGGGGCCTAAAATTTCAATAATAACTGTGGCATATAATGCCCAAATCACCATAGAACGTTGCATTAATTCCGTATTTGGGCAAAAATTTAAAAACATCCAATACATTATTATCGACGGCGGATCTACCGATGATACCTGCAGGATTATTGAAAATTATAAGGAGAAAATTGACGTTTTTATATCAGAACCGGATAAAGGTATTTATGATGCCATGAATAAAGGTATCGCACTGGCCACCGGGGACGTTGTTGGCACAATTAATGCAGATGATTTCTTTGCGGATGATAACGTGTTGTATGATATAGCAAGGGTGTTTTCCGAACAAAATACCCAGATATTATATGGCAACCTTGATTACATCGACCCAAGCGACAAGGTCATCCGTAAATGGCGTTCAGGAAAGTATAGTAGAGGAATGTTCAACTGGGGATGGATGCCCCCACATCCTACATTTTACTGCAAAAAAAGCTTGTTTGACAAACTAGGCGTTTACAAATTAGATTATGGAAGTGCAGGGGATTATGAGTTGATGTTAAGGTTTATTCACTTGAATAATATTAATGCTTATTATTTAAATAAAGTGCTTATAAAAATGGTAGTTGGTGGCGTAAGTAACAAAAGTCTGAATAACCGCGTACAAGCAATGCGATTCGACTTTAAGGCCATGAGAAATAATAATATTTTTTTGCCTATAATGACCATATTATTTAAACCACTGCGTAAAATAGCACAATTTTTTTAGGACAACCGGAAATTTTATTAACTTGGGCACCAGTTTTAAATGTAGCTGATCGACCTATAACTGCTTAATCTCAATGACGGAATATTTACATTCATATCACTTAGTGTATTATATTACGATAGTCGTTTTTTCTATACTCATCACAGTTATTGCCATCCCTTCTATACTTCACGTAGCACGTGCTCGGCACCTGTATGATGATCTTGGGCATTTCAGAAAACAACACGATCATGGTATTCCCCGCTTAGGTGGAGTAGCGATATTTGTCAGCTTTACAATAACCTCTTTGTTGTTCAGCATGACCGACAGATCATTGCCGATAAATTACCTGCTTACCGCATGTATTATGTTATTCGCAATGGGCTTAAAGGACGACCTTTCGGGCGTCAACTCACGTACAAAATTCTTTATTCAATTTTTAGCAGCATTGATATTGGTTGTAATGGGCGATATACGCCTTACCAGCATGTACGGTGTTTTTGGCATAGGGAATCTTCCATATTGGCCAAGCGTCGCTTTAACCGTACTTACTATCATCCTGATCGTAAATGCTTTTAACCTGATTGATGGGATAGATAGCCTGGCGGGCGCCACCGGCGTAATAGCCAACGGCTGTTTTGCAGGTCTATTTATCTATATGCATCAATATGAGTTGGCGGCAGTATCGCTGGCTATGGCGGGAGCATTGGTAGGGTTCCTGAAATTTAATATCACCCCGGCTAAAATATTTATGGGCGATACCGGCTCGTTGCTGATCGGTTTGATATCGGCAGTTATGGCCATTAAGTTTATTGAGCTGAATAAGTTTACTTCAATAAAATCGCCGGATGTTTATTCTGCACCGGCATTATCTGTCGCTATCCTGATAGGCCCCATTTTTGACACACTGAGGGTATTTGTACTCCGTGTTTATAGCGGCGTATCACCGTTTAAGGCCGATCGCAAGCACATTCACCACCGCATGTTGAGGTTAGGGTTCACCCATTTGCAGGCAGCGTTGATATTGGTTTCGCTAAACCTGCTTTGTGTAACAATGGCTTTGGTGTTCAGGTCGTATGGTAACCAGGTATTGCTCGGCTTGATCCTGGGGGTTTGCCTGCTGTTTAACTGGGGGGTATCCTTTTTTATTCGGTCAAAAGAGCGCGAAAATCTCGCATTACGCAACCTATTCGTTTAGATTTCATAATCTTTTTCGTCATTTTTTTATTTTTTTATATCCACATTTTTTTGTTGAAAAATGTGACAAACTTTTCGTGCTTTAGTGTACTGAACAGCATCATCCCGCCGTATCTTTAATGCATCCGTAACGTCCTTTTTAAGATTTAAGTGACCGGGATTTTTGAGCAGATTTACAGGAATGTATTCAACTTTTTTGCGGAACTCGCATAGCGGGTTCCAGGCTTATTTCGGATAAGGATAATAGGGAATATGACGGCTTATACGCAGTATTTTAACAAGTTTCTAAATAGCTTTAATGCGCTTGGGGGGAATCTTTTGCGCCCGGGTAGTTCGTCAGAAATAACGGTTAAACATAGCGCTCCGAGGCCAGAGCCAGCCGGAATGCGGGCTTACGATAACGATCTCCAGGTTGATGTCCCTACTGAAAAAAACGATCACCTTTCCGATAATATTCAAACCTCTTTTGAGACCTCGTTAAACAAACCACTTTATTCTCCATTCTGGTTTTGGAACAGCAATTTAGCTGATGAACTTGCGCTCGAGTTCGTCCGTCAGGGTGATATTGAAAAAGCACAACTTATTTGGGAGAAAGCTGCTTTTTCAAAGGATAAAAAGAAACTGGTTCAAGCCGTTTTGATCGATGACCTGATCAGCTGGTCGCCTGACTGGCTGCAGGAGCAGGATGAATTTCACTCATTGACAAAAAACGGAGATGAATATATCATTGCCAGGGAAAAGCAAACCGGCTCTTCCATTCCTTGCGTGTTCGCTGATTTGAATGATGAGGAAAACTGGACGATTGAAGCGGATACCCAATGGTTTGAAGGGATAGATAAATACAGTTACGGTATCGTTTTCGGCAGAGAGCAGAATAATTACTACAGTTTCGTGATCACCGGCAACGGACATTTTAGCCTGGTGAAACAAACCAAAGGCGATTATAAAGAACTCATCCCCTGGAAGAAGGCTTTTGCTATTAATCAATGCGGTTACAACCATTTACTAATAAAAAAGACCAACGACCAGTTAGAGTTGTACATCAACAATAACTATGTAGGCTCGGTTAAGAGCGAACCGTTTTTTGGTAAAGGATTTGGCTTTAAAGTTTGGGGAAATCAGAAGGTAGCTTTCAGCAAATTTAGGTTCTGCAATTTTGTTGAGCAGGAAGTGAAGTTTGAAGTTACCCAGGAAAACTATAGCTGCATCAAAAACCTTTCGATGCTCAATTTGGGACTTGCAACCAAAAATGGTGGATTCCATGCTGAAGAATTCAAAAAAGGAATCGAGCTGGCAAGACTGTTTTATACTTCAAGCCAGGAAGGCTACACCAAGTCGATTGGCGGTGAGCAATATTTTTATAATCCTGAAAAAACGATCCAGTTTTATTTGACCGAGGTTGTCGATTCGGTAAAGAAGTATGTAGACAAGCCGCAAGGGATTTCTACAAGCGATCTTTTAAACCTGTTCGCTGATTTTCCGGCTGAGACAAGGCAATTGTTCAAGAGCATCTTCTTTGCAAGCCGTATCCGAAAAATAGACGGCGAGATCAGTACAGCTAAGATCACCAAAAAGAGCACAGCTGCAGAAGCCGCCGATGCTGGTAAAAGGCTTGTTAAAGCGACTCGTGAAGATATTCTGTACCTTAGGAACAACCTTGGCGAGGCGAATCCTGAATATGCTGCTGTTGCCGACCGCCTGGCACGCGCCATTATGCAATGCGGCATTGATTATTACAGCCGGATGTTTGATGTGGATTATAAAATAGCCAACACCAATATCGAACTATACCTGCCTGAACATAAATACGCCCTCAACATTGCGGTATCAGGGAAAATAAAAGAGCGGTTGAAAGAGGTGCTGAGCCTGTATCAAAAGATCATTAAAGAAGCTAAGGCACGCAACGTTTCTAAAAAGGATAAGCGGCAGATCGCATAGCTTTTACTCCCAATATCTTATCTTAATATGACATTCGCCAACCTAAGAGCTTTGGATATTTATGTATTTTTGTGATAAATATCAATTGTCATGAGGATAGCTATTAACGGATTTGGACGTATTGGGAGAATATTTCTTCGGAGTGTGCTTGCTAAGCCCGGTATCGAGGTGGTTGCTATTAACGACCTGACCGATACCGAAACATTAGCGCATCTTTTCAAGTACGATTCTGTTCATCGTACGTTCAATGGCACTGTTAAATGCGACTCGGGCAATTTATATATTGATCGCAAGCAGATAAAAGTACTGTCTGAAAAGGACCCTGCAAATCTTCCATGGAAAGAATTAAATATCGACCTTGTAATTGAATCAACCGGGAAATTTACTTCTAAACACGGCGCAAGTCAGCATTTGCTGGCAGGGGCAAAGCAGGTAATTATTTCAGCTCCGTCTTCTGATAGAAGCATTCCTACTATAGTTATCGGCGTGAATGATGCTGGGTTTGATCTTTCATCACCGATTATTTCCAACGCCTCATGCACCACCAACAATGTTGCCGCAATGGTGAAGATACTGGAAGATAACTGGGGAATTGTTGATGGGTACATCACTACAGTACATTCTATGACTGGTGACCAAAGCCTACACGACGCCCCGCATAAAGACCTCCGCAGGGCAAGAGCTGCATCAGCCTCTATCATACCCACTACAACAGGTGCTGCAAAGGCTATCACTAGTATATTTCCTCACCTTGAAGGTAAACTGGGTGGTGCAGGTATTCGTGTACCGGTACTGAATGGCTCACTGACTGACTTTACCTGCAGCCTGAAAAAACAGACTACTGTTGAGGAAATTAACAAAGCATTTAAAGCAGCAGCCGAAGGCCCAATGAAAACAGTGCTGGAGTATACCGAAGACCCGATAGTTTCAACTGATATATTGGGCAATCCGCATAGTTGCATTTTTGATTCAAAGCTGACTTCGATTGTTGGCGGGCTGGTAAAAGTGGTAGGCTGGTACGATAATGAAATGGGATATTCGAGCCGCCTGGCCGACCTGGTAACCAAAATAAGCGCTGCTAAGCATGATCAGGTTTATTCAGGCTGATGACGTGCTAGCCATTCGCAACGAGGTATTGCGAGAGGGGCGCCTAACACTGGATGAATGCCGTTTCTTGAATGATGACGCCGAAAGTACCTTTCACCTGGGCTATTTTGATAATGACCAACTAGTTGGTGTTGCATCATTTCATCCACAGAATTATAAAGAATACCAAGGCAAAGCATACCAATTACGTGGCATGGCTACGTTGGAGAGCTATCGCGGCAAAGGTTTCGGCAATCAACTGGTTAACTTCGCCATAGTATATATGCGTGGGCAAAAAGTGAACTACGTTTGGTGTAATGCCCGAAAAAAAGCTGTTCCATTCTATAAAAATCTGGGTTTCGAGATCATCTCCGATGAGTTTGAAGTATCCGGAATAGGGCCTCACCATGTGCTCTACCTAAAAATTCAGTGACACGAAAACACCTTTTTCATTTTTGCGTTCAGAATTTAGAATTAAATGCTGAATTTGGCGCTCCTTAAACAACGCCTCTAAAACAATATGAAAACAGTAGATCAAATAAACTTTTTGGGGAAAAGAGCCCTGATCAGGGTTGATTTTAACGTCCCACTGGATAAGGACTATAATATTACCGACGATAACCGGATGACGGCCGCTCTGCCAACTATCAAAAAGATTTTGAAGGACGGGGGCGAAGTGATCCTGATGTCGCACCTGGGAAGGCCAAAAGATGGTCCGACTGAAAAATACTCATTGAAGCATTTGGTTCCGCATTTGTCCGATCTGCTGGGTCAGCACGTGGATTTTGCTGATGACTGCATCGGCGCCGAGGCTGTTCAAAAGTCAAAAGATTTAGCAAAGGGCCAGGTATTGCTATTGGAGAACCTTCGTTTTTACAAAGAAGAAGAAAAAGGTGATGTGGAATTCGCTAAGAAGCTGGCTGCTTTAGGCGATGTATATGTAAATGATGCTTTCGGCACTGCTCACCGTGCGCATGCGTCTACTGCGGTTATCGCGCAATTCTTCCCGGAAGCGAAATGCTTTGGTTACCTGATGGCTGCTGAATTAGCTAATGCTGAAAAGGTATTGAACGGTGCTGAAAAGCCTTTCACTGCCATTATGGGTGGTGCGAAGGTATCAGACAAGATCGAACTGATCGAACGCCTGATGGACAAGGTAGATAACCTGATCATTGGTGGAGGTATGGCTTATACTTTTGCAAAAGCACAGGGCGGCCATATCGGTAAATCATTGGTTGAAGAAGATAAACTGGATCTGGCTAATACCCTGATCGCGAAAGCAAAAGAAAAAGGTGTAAACCTGTTATTGCCGACTGACTCGATCATCGCGGATAATTTCTCAAATGATGCTAATACCGATACTGCCAACAACGATAATATAAAAGACGGCTGGATGGGTTTAGATATCGGTCCGGCATCTATAAAAGCATTCAGCAAAGTGGTTGAAAGTTCAAAAACCATACTATGGAACGGTCCGATGGGCGTTTTCGAGATGGAGAAATTTGAACAGGGAACAAAGGCCGTTGCGGATGCAGTGGTAAAAGCAACTGAAAATGGTGCTTTCTCGCTAATCGGTGGTGGCGACTCAGCTGCTGCGGTTGCTAAATTCAACCTGACCAATGAAGTAAGCTACGTATCAACAGGTGGTGGCGCACTGCTGGAGTACATGGAAGGAAAGGAACTGCCGGGAGTAAAAGCTATAAATGATTAACCCTTAACAAGTAACGTTTTTGTGACAGCCCCGGAATTTCGGGGCTTTTCTTTTTAATATTACCTTTGGGTCTCTAACTCTCAATAATTAATGAAAAGACATTTACTCCTGGCTTTAAGCTTGCTGCTTTTTGCCTGTTGCTCGCGTGCTCAGCAAACTACTTCTGACGCTGATTATGTGAAAGCCAATTACCAGAAATATGAATATCAAATACCGATGCGTGACGGCAAAAAGCTATTCACTTCGGTATATGTGCCAAAAGATCAATCCAAAAAATACCCGATCATGATGGACAGGACGCCGTATAGCGTTGCGCCTTATGGTGCTGATGCTTACAAAGGTGCGCTTGGTCCGTCTTCTTTATTTCTGCATGATGGGTACATCTTTGTTTACCAGGATGTGCGCGGCCGCTGGATGAGTGAAGGCATATTTGAAGAAATGACACCTGAAAAGGAAGTCCATAAAACAAAAAATGATGTGGATGAAGGCACAGATACTTATGATACCATCGACTGGCTGATAAAAAACATCAAGAACAACAATGGCAAAGTAGGCGTGTGGGGTATATCCTATCCGGGCTTTTTTACTACGGCTTCGTTATTAAGTCGTCACCCTGCATTGGCCGCAGCTTCACCACAGGCGCCCATGGCTGATCTGTATCGGGATGACGCGTTCCACAATGGCGCATTTATGCTGGTAGCCAACTTTGGATTTTATCCGGGCTTTACTAACCGCCAGGATGATAAACCAACCCAGCGTCGGGGCGGCAGGTTTGTTTACGGTACCGAAGATGGTTATGAGTTTTACCTGAAAATGGGTTCGGTAAAAAACACCAACGACAAATATTATAAAGACACCATCCGTTTGTGGAACGAAATGCTTGATCACCCGAACTACGATCAACATTGGAAGGATCGCAATGTGTTGTATCACTTGCATGATATCAAAACTCCAACACTGGTTACCGGTGGTTGGTATGACGCAGAAGACTTGTACGGTGCCATCAACACGTACAAAACATTGGTAAAAGAGAATCCTAATACACCAATTTACTTTACCATAGGTCCCTGGGTGCACGGCGGCTGGTCGCGCGGCGATGGCGATCATTTAGGAGATGTATATTTTGGAGGTCCAACCGGGCCGTTCTATCGTGAGAAGATAGAGTTCGCATTTTTTAGTCATTACCTGAAGGGAACTGATATGGATATTCCCAAAATATCCGCTTTTGAAACCGGTGTAAATGAATGGAAGAAATACAACGTGTGGCCGCCAAAAGAAGCTGAAGAAAAGAACTTGTACTTGTTGCCGGGAGGAAAGTTGTCATTTGATGCACCAACTTCGGCAGATAGTTTTGACGAGTTTACATCCGACCCAGCTAAACCCGTACCGTTTTATAATGGTATCACCATGGATATGCAGCGCGAATACATGACCGGCGATCAACGCTTTGCCTCACGCAGACCAGATGTTTTGACCTATCAAACCGATGTGCTGGATCATGACGTAACTCTTGCCGGAAATATCTGGGCAGATTTGAAAGTAGCCATTACCGGGACTGATGCCGACTGGGTAGTGAAAGTTGTAGACGTATATCCCGACTCAGCTAAGAACAACCAGTTTACTGCAAAGGGTACCTACATGTCAAACTATGAACAGATGGTACGCAGCGAGGCGATCCGCGGCAAATTCCGTAACGCTTTTGATAAGCCGGAAGCTTTTGTTCCAGGCAAAGTAACCCCTGTAAATTTTGAGCTGCAGGATGTGCTGCACACCTTTAAAAAAGGGCACCGCATTATGGTGCAGGTACAAAGCACCTGGTTCCCATTAATCGACCGCAACACACAGCAGTTCCAGGACATTATGAAAGCAAAGGATACTGACTTTAAGAAGGAGACTCACAAGGTATATACTTCGAAAGAGCATCCGAGTTATTTGAAGGTGAGAGTGATGAATTGATTTGAACAATCTATGCATAAAAATAGCGATGGGTTTCAAACCCACCGCTATTTTTATATTTAATCCTGATTAACTGATCACCGGTTAACTAATCACTCACTGCGCAGGCTTTTCACCGGATTCGTCAATGCCGCTTTTATCGCCTGGAAACTTACGGTTAGCAGGGCAATAACGATAGACAATACTCCCGCAATCGCAAACATCCACCAGCCGACATTCACCTTATAAGCGAAACCTTGCAGCCATTTATGCATGGCCCACCAGGATAACGGCGTGGCCAGCACAAAGGCTATACCCACCAGCCAAATGAACTCGCGAGATAACAAACCAACAACGCCGGCAACGCTCGCGCCCAGTACCTTGCGGATACCGATCTCTTTTTGACGCTGCTCGGCGCTGAAGGCTGCCAGGCCAAACAACCCGAGGCACGAGATTAAAATGGCCATTATTGTGAATGAATTAATGATATTGGATAGACTTATTTCAGCCTGGTATTGTTTCTGAACCTCCTGGTCGAGGAATGTGTAGGCGAAAGGTATGCCCGGCATATTCTTTTGCCAGATGGTTTCCATTTTGCTCAAAAGAGATTTGTAATCCGGACTGGTTACCGAGACCGTCATGTGCGAGAAATAGTTGCCCGGATTGCCGCTGTGAAATATCATAAACGGACGGACCTCTCCATGCAGCGACGCAAAATTGAAATCTTTCATCACGCCAACGATCTCATAGTAACTGATCGAACCATCGAAGGCCTTACTGAATAGTCTTAAACCAGGTGCTTTTTCTACTTTGAGACCAAGTCGCTTACACATAGTCTCATTGATCAGTGTTTTTGAAGTGTCCTTTATATCAAAGTCGCGGCCTGCGATGATCTTAATGCCATTAGCCTTTACAAATTTTTCGTCGGCAGCCATGTTCTCCGCGTCTACAGAGGTAGACCGGTTACCGCCGTCAAGATAAAACGGGAAATCATTCCCGGTATGATGGGTCAGGTAATTATCACTTATGCTCGCATATTTTACTTCAGATAATTGTTGAAGATCTGTCGCCAGTGCTGCCATCTTATTCCGGGTGTCACCTGTATAAAAACTGAAGACTAGTTTTTGGCTCTTATCAAAACCGAGGTCTTTGTTCTTTATATAGTTAAGCTGACTATATATAATGATGATCGATGTGATCAGTACAATAGACAAAAAGAACTGGAATACCACCAGCGAGCGGCGTATGCCTGATGCTGATACGTGATTAGTGTAGTTGCCCTTCATCACTTTGATGGCCTGGAAAGCCGATAAGTAAAATGCAGGGTAACTGCCTGCAACGGCCCCTGTGACTAGTACGATCATGACAAGCAATATCCAAATGCTGGCATGGCTAAGGAAGGTCAATTGAATATTGGTTTGCGTAACCTGGTTCAGATAAGGCATCGCCATAGATAAAAGCGGAAGGGCCAATGCTACACCAATCAATGTCAATAAGAATGATTCTCCCAAAAACTGCTTTACCAGGTCACCTCGCTCAGCGCCGACTACTTTACGCACGCCAACCTCTTTAGCGCGTTTTGATGCGCGGGCGGTAGACAGGTTCATGAAATTGATGCACGCGATCAGTTGTATCATTACGGCAATACCGGCTAAAATATATAATAGGGTAGGACTAATGGTATCGCCAATCTCAAACTCAAGTCCGGGTGTAGTATGCATTGACGCGACAGGCTGTAAATGGAGCGTTTTAGTCATGCCGAGTGCTTTGAGATCTTGTGCACCATATTTGTTCAGTAACATCGGGAGTTTGCTTTCCAGCGCTGCAGGGTCGGACCCAGGGCGAAGCTTGATAAAGGAGCATGCAATATTATTGCCGGCCCACTGATGGTTGTTGTATAGATAATTACCAAAACCGCCGCTTCGCAGTGTTACAAAAATATTGGCCTTAATATGCGATTTGCCCAGGCTTTCGTCCACCACACCATTCACTTTAAAATCGTGCTTACCATAAGCATTATCAATGGTGATCACCTTGCCAACCGGGTCGTCGTTGCCAAATAATTTAACTGACGTCGACTTTGATATAACGATGGTATAAGGCTCTGCTAATAAATCATGTGTGTTCTTGCCATAAGCAAAATGATAGGTCAAAACATCGAAAAACGTGGAATCAACATATACCAGACCAGATTCATAAAAAGTCTCATCCTTATATTTCAGCATGCTGTTATTGTTGCCAATAATATCAGACGAAATCAAGCGCGCGTATTGTACCACCTCCGGAAAATCGCGTTTTATTGCAGGTGCTATCGGTGGCGACGCGCATGCAGATTTGTGCTTATCGCCGGTAAGGTTCAAAGAACTGGTGACGCGGTAAATATCCTGTGCGTCCCTGTGGTGCTTATCATAACTGTACTGGTCCTGCACAAATAAAAGAATGTACAGGCAGCACATAGTGCCAATAGCAAGACCGACAATATTGATGAAACTGAAAGTCTTATTCCTAAGCAAAAAACGGATAGCGGTTTTGAGGTAGCTTTTGATCATAGCGATGACGTGCGCTGGCTAAATTCACACTGTCTATTCCGATCGATTAAAGTGCCAAAATTATATCTTATTGTTTTATAGGTTTTTACGATGATTTTAAGCTGCAATTCTGTTCGGTTTCGATACATCGGGTGTGCGGATACAGACCGTTGATTTTTCACGAATGATTGTTTTTCAATGGCGTTCAAGAGGGCTTTGCCGTTTACGTGATTTTTGCATTTCGTTGATCGACCATAATAGCGATGGGTTTCAAACCCATCGCTATTATGGTGAGATATTCCTGATTAACTGATCGCCGTTTAACTGATTACTTCTAAACCAATCATTATTTTTGTTATCAAATCACTCTCTATGAAAATATTACTTGGCTTGTTGTTATCCTTGTCTACATCAGCAGCCTTCTCCCAAAGCACCCAACCCTACATCCTCGAACACGAAAATGATATTGCTAAAAGCGAGGCCGGTACACACAACGGTGGTGGCAACACGGTAGGCTATAGCTTCTTTTCTAAGTCTGATGGGTTAAAAATGGTATTTCGCAAAAGGGTATTGCATCCGGGCTCGGCAATCGGGTATCATTTGCAAAAGGAGGACGAGATATACTATATCATCAGCGGTACGGGCGAAATGCAGATGAACGGTAAAAACTTTCCTGTAAAAGCAGGAGATGCTATTCTGACCAGACCGGGTAGCTCTCATGGATTAAAGCAAACCGGTAAGAATGATCTGGTGATCATTATTAATTATCAGAATCATCAATGAGAGAACTTGATCTTTATTATTTGGAAAAAGAAGAGCCAGTTAAAGGTTGCCTGCTGTTCCTCCGTCAGCATATATTGGATTTTGATAAAGGCATCACCGAAGCCTGGAAATACCGCATGCCTTTCTTTTGTTATAAGGGTAAAATGTTCTGTTACCTGTGGGTGCACAAAAAGAATGGCCCACCTTATATAGGTATAGTGGAGGGCGGAAAGATCGATCATCCTGATTTGATCCAGGAAGACCGTGCCCGGATGAAAATATTGCTAATAGACCCCAATGCCGATTTGCCGATAGATACGATCAATACTATCCTTAAAACAGCGCTTTCGTTCTATAATTAATTATGTTCTTCTGTAGCAAACAGTTTGTCCCGGGCGTAATATAGGATAAACACTTACCCATGTATAAGAAGCTTATTATCCTTTTCGTTGCGGCGGTATCGCTTGCGTCCTGTAACAAAACGAAGCAAAAAACACCTTGTGGTGCACAGGTATGTACTGATCTTTTTGCTTCTGTCGGCGTACACTACGCTGATAATACCGGGAATCCTATTGCGGTTACCAATTTTACGGTGTTCAATGTGTCTTCAAATAAGAAACTTAACCCTGGCTATAATGTCGGACTCCTTGTGTTGGGTTATTATATCGTAGCAACTGACAATAATAAAATGGATTATTCCACAGAAGGCGATATCATTAAGGTGTCGGCCACTGATCCGTCAACCAATCAAACCAAAGACGTTAACCTTAAAATTTCTGGTGGTTGTAATTGCCATGTAGCCAGGTTGTCAGGACCGGATACGGTTAGATTTAATTAAGGTGCTCACGCTCACAACGCCGTGAACGCTTGTGAACACTCGCTTATTCCAGCACTACTGTTTTGTTTTTGTAGATGAACACCCGATCGTCAAATACTGCTTTTAGTGCTTTGGCTAATACGGCGGTTTCGATCTCCTTACCGGCTTTCATCATATCCGCAGCAGTCAGGGAGTGACTTGCTGAGATGATTTGTTGGGCAATGATCGGCCCTTCATCCAGTTCATCGGTCACAAAATGTGCAGTAGCGCCTACCAGTTTTACGCCGCGTTCGTATGCCTGTTTATAAGGGTTTGCTCCTACAAATGCCGGTAAAAAGGAGTGATGTATGTTGATGATCTTTTTCGGAAAACGTCTCACAAAATCGGGCGACAAAATACGCATAAACTTTGCCAGCACGACATAGTCGTATTCGTACCGGTCAATAACATCTATAACCCGCTGCTCTGATTCAGGATGAGGCCCTTCATAAGGTACATGATGAAATGGTACATCAAAACGGTTGCAGATATCTTCCAGGTTAGTATAGTTGCCAATCACGCATTGTACGCTGGCCCCCAAAGTTTTAAAATAGTTGCGGATCAGTATATCGGCCAAACAATGGTACTCCTTGGTTACCATCAGGATCACTTTCTTTACCGCGTCAGGGTTTACTTTGATCAACGCTCCTTCAGGTAAAAGTTTACGAAGCTTCTCTTCCAATGCCGGTGCTTCTGATTGTTTGTTTACCTCAAGCCGCATAAAGAACAAGTTCTCCGTCTTGTCAACATGCTCATGCATCGACAAAATATTGTAGCTCTCATTGGCCAGCAGGCCGGATATTTTGGCCACCAGTCCCACCTGGTCGGTACACTGTATTACGATAACCATATTCATATTAAAAGTCACAATTATAGGTAATTACAGGTGAAGTTTTATAGTGGTTTCAAGGTAATATTTCATTCGCGGCCAATGTTATTGGGTTAATGCAAATATTGGTAGTTAATACTTTCAATGTTGCTTGGTAGCCTCACCCTGCCCTCTCCAAGGGAGAGGGTTCTAAGTGAAAGAGTGAAGTTAAAGTCCTCTCCTTTGGAGAGGATTTAGGTGAGGCTAAAGTGTAGCAATCCCTAATATTCGGTTCGTCGACACAAAGCGGGGATTAACCGATACACGCTTCGTTTACCTGATCATTCATCGCAATTTTATATTACCAAAAATCATCACACATGCCATCAAAAAGCGAAGATAAAAAGCTCCTGGTTGTCCATAGTAACAGCGGTATGTCTTCTGTAATAGATGAGATCCTGTTTTGTGATGACGCCTCCGGCCTTAGAGAAAACCACTTATCTATCAGCGGTTCCGGTAAGCCAAATCTCATCCTGCAAGATTGCAAGGTGGTAAGCGGTAATTATCTTCTGATCTGTCGTGATATGCATGAAGGGCAAATGCTGCAGGGCGTTCCCGTTGTTGTAGCCACCTCCCGAAACCTAAAAACATCTGAAGTATTGCCTGATGGTAAGTCGCAGGATATGAACCGGATGGCTTCCATGATCAGCAACATGATATCGGTTTTTGGTTTCACTTACCTGGTAATGAATAAACCGGCTCGCGCAGGATCCTGATCCTCAAGGTGAGCCGGCGTTAATTATATACGTCTTTACTATCCCCTAGCTTCATGGCGCTGTGTACCAATGGTATACGGCGCTTTTATTTTATATCGAATCACCTGTTGTGGAAAGATAAAAACTTAATTATTAGTAGAAATTAGCCAGATTCTGTTCATTTGCAGGTTCAAATTGTCTTTTTATAACTTAAAGAGTATGACCCTGTTTAGAAATCTATATCAGACAAAGTGGGAGAAAAATAGCTCTTAAAGTTGTTGAAAACTTTTGGTGGAAAAAAATGGGAATTTGTGGTAAAAAATGAAAAAAGTAATTTACTTTTACTTTGGAATATTACCATAGTGTACCCATGTCTCATTTTTTAGGCGAATTTGAATGTAAACTGGATGCCAAAGGCAGGATGATGGTCCCTGTTGGCCTCAAAAAGCAGCTTCCCGAAGCTGACAAAGAGGGCCTTGTGATCAATCGTGGCTTTGAGAAGCATTTGGTTATTTATACCCGCCGTGAATGGGATAAGATCGTTGACGATCTGAGCAAACTCAACTCATACGAGAAGAAAACACGCGATTTTATCCGCTATTTCACCCGCGGCGCGTCGGAATTGACGCTGGATGCCGCAGGGCGTGTGCTTTTGCCAAAAGCTTTACTGGAATATGCCGGTATCGAGGCTGATGTAGTGCTGGCTTGCCAGTTCAATAAAATAGAGGTGTGGGCGCAAAGTGCTTACGATGCACAAATGGATAACGAGCCAGAGAATTTCTCGAACCTGGCTGAAGAGGTAATGGGCAACGGAAGGAGGAAGGTAGATGAGTAATTACCATGTACCCGTAATGTTGGAGGAGTGCATTGAGGCATTGAATATCCGCCCTGACGGTACTTATGTTGATGTAACTTTTGGTGGTGGTGGCCACTCGCGCGAGATTATGAAGCATTTGGGAGAAGATGGCCGCTTGCTGGCTTTCGATCAGGATGCTGATGCGCAGCAAAATAAGATCGCAGATGACCGTTTTGAGTTTATTGATCAGAATTTCAGATATCTTAAAAATTTCACGCGTCTCCATAATGCGATGCCGGTGGATGGTATTCTTGCTGACCTTGGTGTTTCATCCTATCAGTTCGACCAGGCTGAGCGTGGTTTTTCCATCCGTTTCGACGCGGAACTGGATATGCGTATGAATCAGTCATCGACCTTAACGGCTAAAGAAGTTGTAAATACTTACAGCGAGGCTGATCTGCATAGGATTTTCGGAATTTATGGGGAGATCAAAAATGCCAAATCACTCGCAAAAACTATTGTAACTGCAAGGCTAAACGGTCCGCTGAATACGGTTGCTGATCTGAAAAATGCCATCAATAGTTTGATCCCAAAAGGAAAAGAAAATAAATACCTGGCGCAGGTGTTCCAGGCGCTGCGCATTGAGGTGAACCAGGAACTGGAGGCCTTAAAGGATTTTCTGATCCAGTCGGCAGAGGTGCTGGTTTCGGGTGGCAGATTGGTGGTGATGTCTTACCATTCGCTGGAAGACAGGCTGGTAAAAAACTTCATCGCCAAAGGGAAATTCAGCGGCGAGGTGGAGAAGGATTTTTATGGAAATGATCAAAAACCTTTTGATGCGGTAAGTCGCGGTGCGATAACTGCATCAGAAGAAGAGATAAAAATTAATAACAGGGCACGGAGCGCTAAACTAAGAATAGCTGTAAAGAAATGACGAATCGTTTACGTACAGAAGTTCAGGAAGAAGAAGCTGAAAAGGAGCTGATCGTTGAGGAAAAACCTCCTGTAAAGGAGATTTCCGAGAGTGCACTATGGCAGCTTTTTAAGAAGAATGTGAACGCGGAGAAAGCTACCAGCGCTTTGCCGTTCCTGCTATTTCTTGTGCTTTTGGGGATGATCTACCTCGGTAACATGCACCTTGCTGAAAGGAATATGCGCGATATCGATAAGATGAACAAAGAGGTAAAGGAGCTGACCTGGGATTATAAAACTACCAAAGCCGATTTGGCTTTTAAAAGCACGCTGAGCGAAGTGGCAAAGCGTGTGGATACATTGGGAATTAAAGAATCCATCGAACCGCCGCAACGATTAAAGGATAAGGAGGATAAGGATGGGAATTAGGACGAACATATTGTTAAGGGTGTACCTCGCATTCGGGCTTATTTTGCTGTTTGCGGGGGCTGTTGTTTTCCAGCTTTTCCGTGTTCAATATATGCAGGGCGCTAAGTGGAAGGCGATGGCTAAAAACGTATCAGCTCAGTACATTAATATAGAAGCAGAGCGCGGAAATATTTTCGCTTCCGACGGCAGCTTGCTGGCCACATCAGTTCCTGAGTACGAGCTGCACATGGATATGCTGGCAGGTGGCATTGCTGATGATAATGTTTTCCAGGAAAAAGTAGATTCACTGGCGTTATGCCTTTCCAAGTTCTTTGGTGATAAATCACGAAGTGAATATGCCAGGATGCTGCGCGAGGCCCGTAAGGATGGAGATCGTTACCAATTGATTAGGAGGAAAGTTGGTTTCCAGGAGTTAAAGGAGGTCCGCAAGTTCCCAATCTTCAATATGGGTAAATATAAAGGCGGACTGATCGTGATACAGCAGAACAAGCGAGTATTGCCATTCCGTTCGCTGGCTTCCCGTACAATAGGTTATACAAATGACAATGCTAAAAACGCGGCCGGTAAATCGGTTGCTGTCGGTTTGGAAGGCGCTTATGCTGATTATATAAACGGCGAGAATGGCAAACGCCTGATGCAGCGTATGGCCGGCAATGTTTGGATGCCTGTAAATAACGATGGGAACGAAGTCGATCCTAAAGAAGGCGCAGATATTATCTCGACCATCGATGTAAACTTCCAGGATGTGGCCCAGGCTGCTCTGAAAAAGCAATTGGAAAAAACCGGTGCTGACCATGGCTGCGTGGTGCTGATGGAAGTGGCAACCGGCGAGGTCAAAGCTATCGCCAATTACACCCGTACTAAAAACGGTGATTACGAAGAACGTATGAACTATGCCATCAGTGAGTCGGCTGAACCAGGCTCTACATTCAAACTGGCATCGTACATGACAGCTATTGATCAGGGTAAGATCGACACGAATACTTTGGTAGATGCTCAGCATGGCGAATATGAACTCTATAATCCGCGTAATGGCAAGGTGGCGTTGAAGATCAGGGATGCTGAAGATCCGGGGACAATCATCAGCGCAAAAAGAGCATTTGAGGAATCGTCCAACGTGTGCGCGGCTAAACTCATCTGGCAGCATTATCATAATAATCCGCAGGAGTTTACTGACAAGCTTTATAGCTATCATTTAAATGAAAAGAATGGCCTGCAAATTCCGGGTGAAGGCGCGCCGAGGATAAAAAATCCGTCATCGCGCGATTGGAATAAGCTACAAACATTGTCGCAAATGGCCTATGGTTACGAATCAAAATTGACGCCATTGCAGATGCTGACTTTCTATAACGCGGTAGCTAATAACGGGACCATGATCTCACCAATCTTCGTAAGCGAGATACGCCGTTATGGAAATACAGTTGAGCGTTTCCAGGCCAGGGTGATCAACGAAAAAATATGCTCGGACAGAACACTAGGCCGGGTACGCGGAATGCTGGAAGGCGTGGTGCAGGAAGGGACAGGTAAGCTGGTGATAAAAAATAAATTGTATACCGTAGCCGGCAAAACCGGTACGGCCCAGATAGCAAACGGTAAGGGTGGGTATGGCGATAAAAACAGGCACCAGACAAGTTTCTGCGGTTATTTCCCTGCCGATAAGCCAAAATATTCTATGATCGTGATGATCAAAGAGCCGACAATAGGCTCTCACTTAGCGGCTTGGGTGGCTGGTCCAGTATTCAGGCAAATTGCCGATCGTGTTTATTCAAGCGATCTGCAAATGAACCAGGCTACACCGTTGCAGTATGTAAGCAATAGCCCGATGCCAAAAGTGAAAACAGGCAACCGCAAAGCAACACAGCAGATTTACAGCAAACTGAACATCAAGCCGGTATATGCTTCGGTAAATAATACTGTGGATACCAGCAATGGTGTGCCTTACGACGAAACGAAATATCAAAAGGGAACAGTGCCAGAAGTAACTGGTATGGGATTAAGCGATGCCTTATATGTATTGGGCAACGCGGGTTATAAAGTATCTGCACACGGCAGCGGAACAGTAGTAAAACAATCGGTTACAGCCGGAAGTGCTATACCAAAAGGATCAAAAATAATAATCGAACTACAATGAGGTATTTGAGCGACATTTTAGAGGGACTTGCATTCACCGAACTTCATGGTAGTGCTGATATGGAAATCAGTGCAATCGTTTTTGATTCGCGCAAGGTTGTGCCGGGATGCATGTTTGTAGCAGTAAAAGGAACACAGGTAGATGGTCACGATTACATCGAACAGGCCGTTGAAAAAGGCGCGGTAGCTGTGATATGTGAAGAATTGCCTGCGCACGTTACTGGGGAGGTGGATTTCTTTATGGTGGCCGACAGCTCTATTGCTTTAGGTACTGTAGCAGCCAACTTTTATGATAATCCATCGCATAAATTAAAGCTGATTGGCGTAACCGGAACAAACGGTAAAACAACGATCGCGACACTACTTTATAAGCTGTTCCGTGATTTGGGTTACAAATGCGGGTTGCTTTCAACTGTAGAGAACCAGATTAATGGAGAAGTAGTAACTGCAACGCACACTACACCTGACCCGGTTGACCTGAATATGCTGCTGAATGAGATGGTGGACAAAGGCTGCGATTACTGCTTTATGGAAGTAAGCTCGCATGCTATTGTGCAGCACCGTATCGCCGATCTGAAATTTCAGGGCGGCATATTCTCTAACCTGACACACGATCACCTGGATTATCATAAAACATTCGACAGCTACCTGAAAGCCAAGAAAGCATTCTTTGATGGTCTGTCAAAAAATGCATTCGCGCTAACTAATGTTGATGACAAGAATGGTATGGTGATGTTGCAAAATACTGCGGCGCATAAAAAAAGTTATGGTTTGAAAAACATGGCTGATTACAAAGCCAAAATAGTGGAGAACCAATTCAGCGGCTTGTTGCTCAATATTGATAACGAAGAGGTGTGGTTTAAGCTTGTAGGCACATTCAACGCCTACAACCTGATGGCGGTTTATGCTTCGGCGATGTTGCTGGATCAGGATAAGTCAAAAGTATTAACCAGCCTGAGTAAGCTGACAGGTGCCCGCGGAAGATTTGATTATGTAATAGCACCAAATGGTGTTGTTGGCATTGTGGACTATGCGCATTCACCAGATGCGGTTCAAAATATATTAAGCACAGTACATGATGTGCGCAAGGGAAATGAAAAAGTGATCACGGTATTAGGTTGCGGCGGCGACAGGGATAAAACCAAGCGCCCTATAATGGCCCGCGTAGCCTGCGAGTGGAGCGACAAGGTAATATTCACCTCGGATAATCCGCGCTCTGAGGATCCGGCACAGATCATAAAAGATATGGAAGAAGGTGTTGATCCTGCTTTCAAAAGACATACAATGAGCATTGTGGACAGAAGGGAAGCGATCAAAGTGGCCTGCAACCTGGCGCAACCGGGTGATATAGTGGTAGTAGCAGGAAAAGGCCACGAGAAGTACCAGGAGATAAAAGGAGTGAGAAATCACTTCGACGACAAAGAGGAACTAACAGAGATTTTTAAACAAATGTAGTAGATGTGCAGATGCGAGGATGTGCAGATGTGCAAATGAAAAATAGGTTTTCGCAGTAAGAACATTTTAGACAGTTGACAAAGATTAATCAAAACATAGAAACATCTGCACATGTGCACATTCGCACATTTGCATATTAAAAAGAGCCATGCTGTATTACTTATTCAGTTTCCTGGAAAAAAACTATAGCATACCTGGTGCGGGGGTGTTTCAATACATCACGTTCCGGATGGCTATGGCGGTTATCACCTCGTTGATCATCACTACAGTTTACGGTCGCAGGCTGATCGATTACCTGCGCTATAAGCAAGTTGGTGAAACCGTAAGGAACCTGGGACTGGAAGGGCAGATGCAAAAAGCCGGTACGCCTACAATGGGTGGTATCATCATCATTTTAGGCATTTTGATACCTACGTTGCTGTTTGCGAAGCTGGAAAATGTATACGTGCTGATGATGCTGGGCACCACGCTTTGGCTGGGTGCTATCGGTTTCATGGATGACTATATCAAGGTATTCAAGAAAAATAAAGAAGGTTTAGCGGGAAGGTTTAAGATTACCGGACAAGTGGGTTTGGCACTAATCATCGGGTTTACCATGTATAGCAACCCGGATATCGTGATCCGCCAGGAAGTAAAGCCGCCGATCAAATATGATCGCCCGGTAGAGTTTCATATGAAAGGGAATAAACCTGTTTATACGCAGGATATCCATTCGACTAAAACAACCATGCCTTTCTATAAAAACAATGAGTTTGACTATGCTAAAGTGCTCAAGTTTTTAGGTAAGGGATACGAGAAGTACGACCTGTTAGTGTTCATGTTCTTTGTGATCGTCATCATCACGGCCATCTCTAATGGCGCAAACATAACCGATGGTATCGATGGTCTGGCGACGGGCACTTCGGCTATTATAGGTATCACGCTGGCTATACTGGCCTACGTATCGGGTAATACAGTGATAGCGGATTACCTGAATATCATGTACATCCCTGATTCGGGTGAGCTGGTAATTTTTGCCGGTGCATTTGTGGGAGCTTGTGTAGGGTTCCTGTGGTATAATTCATACCCGGCGCAAGTGTTCATGGGCGATACCGGCAGCCTGGCAATAGGCGGTATCATCGCTGTATTCGCCATCATGATCCGAAAGGAACTGATGCTGCCGTTGCTCTGTGGAATTTTCGTGATCGAGAACCTGTCGGTGGTGATGCAGGTGTCTTGGTTCAAGTTCACCAAGAAAAAATATGGTGAAGGCAGGCGAATATTTTTAATGGCGCCGCTGCATCATCATTATCAAAAGAAGGGTTTTCACGAGGCGAAGATCGTGACGCGTTTCTGGATCATCTGCATCATGCTGGCGATCCTGACGGTGATCACGCTGAAATTGAGATAAAAGGAAGTCGGATTTCGGAAGTCTGAAGTCGGAATTGAAATAAATGGAAGGAAATAAAAACATAGTACCTAATAACGCTCCCTCTCCCTTGGAGAGGGGCGGGGTGAGGCTCGTAGTACTCGGCGCAGGCGAAAGCGGTGCGGGTGCTGCATACCTTGCTCAGCAGCAGGGCTATGAGGTTTTTGTTTCTGATTTCGGCGCGATAGCCGATCAATATAAAAAACAACTACAGGATTGGAATATCCGCTTCGAGGAAAATCAACATACCGAAGAAGAAATTTTAAAAGCAGTTGAGGTAGTAAAAAGCCCCGGTATACCAGAAAAGGCACCAATAGTAAAGAAGCTGAAAGAAAAGAATATTCCGGTGATATCGGAGATCGAATTTGCCGGAAGATATACGGATGCAAAGATAGTAGGCGTTACCGGCTCGAACGGTAAAACTACCACCACCAGCTTAACCTATCATATCCTGAAAAATGCAGGATTGAACGTAGGACTGGCAGGCAACATCGGTAAAAGTTTTGCCTACCAGGTGGCGACTGAGAAGTTCGATATCTATGTGCTGGAGCTGAGCAGCTTTATGCTCGACGATATGTACCAATTCAAAGTAGACATCGGCGTGCTGCTGAATATCACCCCAGATCACCTGGACAGGTACGAATATAAGATGGAAAACTATGTGGCATCAAAGTTCCGCATTACGCAGAACCAAACGGCCAGCGATTATTTTATCTACTGCGCTGATGATCCGGAGACGATAACAGGAATGGAGATCAGGAAATTCGAGGCGCAGCAACTACCATTCAGCATTAAAAAAAAAACTACACCGGGAGCATATCTCGAAGAGGACAATATCACTATAAACACACTTAAAGAACATTTCACAATGTCGATCAACGAACTGGCCCTGCAAGGCAAACACAACATCTACAACTCAATGGCTTCGGGTATTGTAGCAAAAGTACTCGAACTGCGAAACGAGACCATACGGGAGAGTATGGGTGGTTTCCGGAACATTGAGCACAGGTTAGAATTTGTTGCCAAAATATCGGGCATCAGCTTCATTAACGATTCAAAAGCAACCAACGTCAACTCAACCTGGTATGCTTTGGAAAGTATGACGACTGATGTAGTGTTGATCCTTGGTGGTGTGGACAAGGGTAACGATTACAATATGCTGAAGGACCTGGTAAAGCAAAAGGTTAAAGCCATTGTGTGTTTAGGCAAAGATAACCGCAGGATACATGAAGCATTTGATGACGTTACCCCAATCATTGTGAATACGTTCTCGGCCCAGGAAGCTACCCAGGTAGCCTATCATTTGGCTAAAAAAGGAGATACGGTGTTATTGTCTCCGGCTTGTGCAAGTTTTGATTTATTCAAGAACTACGAGGACAGAGGCAGGCAATTCAAACAGGCTGTAAAAGAACTGTAGTGGATGTGCAGATGTGAAAATGAGTGGATGTGCAGATGATAATTGATGTGCGGATATGCAGATGAGTGGATGAGTAAATGTATTATAGAATGATTTGATTATTAAAATAATGAGCGCTAAACCTAACCTGATTGTTGATTTGACTTTTAATTTTTCGATAAAGATCATTGATTTCACTGAAGACCTTGAATCGAGAAGGAAATATAACATGGCTAATCAATTATTCAGAAGTGGCACTTCAATAGGAGCAAATGTTAGGGAAGCGCAGGGGCTGAAAGTAAAGACGATTTTAGACACAAATGTAAAGTAGCTTATAAGGAAGCAGAAGAAACGGAATACTGGTTGTCATTGTGCAAACACGCAAAGAACTATCCATTTGATCAGAGCATGTATGACGATATTCAATCAATAATAAAAGTATTAGGCAAGATTATTTCATCAACACATTAAAAAATTATTTGCACATCTGCACATTCGCAAATCTGCACATAACTAAACGAAATGAACAGAATACTAAGCAATACAAAAGGAGACAGGTGGATATGGTTGATCGTCATATTGCTTTCGGCTATTTCATTGCTGGCGGTTTATAGTTCTACGGGTACGCTGGCTTATAAGAAGGGCGTAGGTGTTGAGTCGATCTTATTTAAACACCTGATGATGGTGGTAGGTGGTATTGCGCTGATGTATATCTCCCACAAATTGGATTACAGATATTATGCCGGCATATCCAAGTTGCTGATGATCGTTACGATACCGTTATTATTGTATACGCTGATATTTGGTGCGCACATTAATAATGCAAGTCGTTGGATATCAATACCGGGAACAGGTTTAAGCTTCCAGACTTCGGACTTAGCTAAATTGGCACTGATCACTTACCTGGCGCGTACTTTATCGCGCAAGCAGGAAAATATTAAAGATGTAAAGCAATCATTCATTCCGATAATGGGTGCGGTTTGCGTGGTATTTATACTGATCGCGTTAGCAAACTTGTCTACTGCGCTGATGCTATTCGGTGTAAGCATTTTGTTGTTGATCATCGGTCGCATAAGCATTAAGCAAATTGCCATTACCTGTTTGGCTGGTGCGGTTTTATTAGCCGGGGTGATCTTCCTGGGGCCGAGAAGGCATACCTACATTTCGCGTATGCACACGTTCATGCATCCGGATAAGGCCAATGCTGATAAGTCATTCCAGTCAGATCACGCTAAAATAGCTATTGCTACCGGCGGTATGTTTGGAAAAGGTTTGGGTCACAGCCAGGAAAAGAATTACTTGCCCGAAGCATTTTCGGACGAGATTTATGCGGTGATAATAGAAGAGGGCGGATTATTTGCAGGCCTGGTCATCATCAGTATTTACCTGTTTCTGCTATACCGCTGTATCAAAATAGTAACCAAAGCACCGAAGGCCTTTGGTGCGTTGCTGGCAGCGGGACTAAGTTTTAGTTTGACCATACAGGCATTCGCGAATATGGCAGTGGCTGTAGGCTTAGGTCCGGTAACAGGTGTGCCTTTGCCGCTGGTAAGTATGGGTGGTACGTCGATATTGTTTACGAGCATAGCATTCGGGATCATCTTATCTGTAAGCCGTGATATTGATGAACCGAAGAAGGTAATTGTGGGAGAGATAAAAGAAGTAGCGATAGCATAAAAGAGTTGAAAAGTTGAAAAGTTGGAAAGTTGAAAGGTTGTAAAGTTGGTCCAATGACTTGTGACCACTGACTAAATAAAATGAAAAAACACAGGAGCAAGAGAGTGATCATTAGCGGAGGCGGTACCGGGGGACATATCTTCCCGGCGATTGCCATTGCTAATGCTTTGCGGAAACTTGATCCTAATGTAAAGATACTTTTTGTAGGTGCTAAGGGTAGAATGGAGATGGAAAGGGTTCCTGCTGCCGGGTATGAGATTGTGGGATTGGATATACAAGGTATTCAACGTAAGTCAATACTGAAAAACCTGTTGCTGCCATTTAAGCTGATCGGTAGTATCCTGAAATCACTGCGTATTATCGGTGAATTCAGACCAAATGCGGCTGTAGGTGTCGGAGGATATGCATCCGGACCTTTGCTTTATGCGGCATCCTTAAAAGGAGTGCCTTACCTGATACAGGAGCAAAACTCTTATGCAGGTGTCACTAACAAAAAACTAGGCAAAAAGGCTAAGAAGATATGTGTGGCTTATGATGGGATGGATAAGTTTTTTCCCGGAGATAAGATCGTCATCACGGGGAATCCGATTCGCCGGGAATCGGTTGATATTGCAGGAAAGCGCGAACAGGGGTTAGAATGGGCCAAATTATCAGGTGATAAGAAGACCATTTTTATAACAGGCGGCAGTCTGGGTGCACGTACATTAAATAAGAGCGTACTGGCCAGTATTGATAAAATCATTGATGCAGATGTGCAACTGATATGGCAAACAGGTAAGTATTACTACCCGGACATCATCGAGTCGTTCAGGGGCAAGGTACATCCGAATATCCGGATAATGGAGTTTGTAGATCGCATGGACCTGGCTTATGCCGCCGCGGATATTATTATATCGAGGGCCGGCGGTACCATATCTGAGCTTTGTGTGGTTGGTAAGCCTGCTATCCTGGTGCCTTCGCCAAATGTGGCTGAAGATCATCAAACAACCAACGCCATGTCATTAGTAGCAAAAGACGCGGCAATTTTTGTAGCTGACAAAGATGCTCAGGCACAGCTAATGGATGTTGCCCTTGAACTTTTAAATGATAAGGAAAAACAAAAGAAATTAAGCGATAACATCAGCAAATTGGCCTTGCCTGATGCTGACGAAACGATCGCGAAAGAGGTTATACAAATAACAGGTTAATTTAAATTTCGGCCTACCTCCGCATGCGGTTGCGGGGGAGGCTTTTTTAGAAATAACAGTATGGAACTGCAAAACATCAAACGGGTATACTTAATAGGCATAGGCGGCATCGGCATGAGCGGATTGGCACGTTACTTTGCTCATTTGGGCTGTATTGTTTGCGGTTACGATAAAACTTCGACCGACTTAACCGACCAGCTGCATAATGAAGGCATACGGGTAATATTTGATGACCAGACTGACTGGATACCATTAAGCTTCCAAACGCCAAACGAGTGCACGCTAATTATCTACACGCCTGCGGTACCAAGAGATTCAGCTATCATGAGTTTCTTCAGAAACAAAGGCTTTGAGCTATTCAAACGTTCGCAGGTATTGGGGTTGATCAGTCGCAGTATGTTCACCATTGCTGTTGCAGGTACGCATGGTAAGACTACCACTTCCTGCATGATCGCTCATATCCTGAAAGATTCAGGCAAAGATTGTTCTGCGTTTTTGGGAGGTATTGCATCCAACTATAACAGTAATGTGTTGTACGGCAATAACAATATCGTAGTGGTTGAGGCGGATGAATTTGATCGTTCATTTTTGACGTTGCATCCTGATATTGCGGTCATTACTTCGATGGACGCCGATCACCTGGATATTTATGGTAGTCATGACCAACTGACACAGTCGTTTCGCCAGTTTGCATCGCAGCTGAAGGAGAATGGTACGCTGATCTATCATGAGGATTTGCCTTTAACTACTGAGGGTATCACCTACAGCGGACAGGGACCTGCAGATGTAAAGGCGGTTAATATCCATGTTAAAGACGGTGATTTTTATTTCGACTTTAAGAACAGCAACACCCAGATAGATAATATCAAATTGGGCATTGCCGGTATTCACAATATAGAGAATGCTACTGCAGCTATTGAGGTTGCATTGAAAGTAGATGTTGAACCTGCGTTAATTAAACGTGCGCTGGAATCATTCAAGGGTGTAAAGCGCCGCTTTGAATATATAGTAAAAACCGATAAACACATTTATATTGATGACTATGCGCACCACCCGGAAGAGTTGCGTGCAGCTATTTCATCGATCAAAAAATTATATCCAGATAAAAAACTCACAACAATTTTTCAACCGCACTTGTATACCCGTACCCGCGATTTTGCCGATGGCTTTGCCGAAGTGCTGGATATGAGCGATGAGTTGATCGTACTGGATATATATCCTGCAAGGGAATTGCCGATTGAGGGGGTTACTTCTGATATGATTCTCAGCAAGATGCAGATGTTAAATAAACGCAAATGTGGAAAACAAGAAGCGGTCGATCTTGTGCGGATTGAAAAACCTGAACTACTTTTAACGGTAGGGGCAGGCGATATAGACCAATTGGTTCAACCTTTAAAAAAGGCCTTAGAAAATGTTTAAGAAACTCATTTGGAAGCGCATTTTGATCGGATCGGCCTGGGCAGCTTGCCTGGGCGGACTGGCCGTGCTCATGAGTTTTATCGGCTTCAAAGAGTCGGGCGTGTATTGCAAGGCGGTGAAGATATACATTCCGGGTAACCAGTACTTCATCGACAAGGAAGAGGTGGATCATATCCTGAAAGTGCACAAACATCAGTTAGTTGGCCGCAATATGGAAAGCATCAACCTGCACGACCTGGAGAATAGGCTTAAGGCGAACCCGTTCATCGAGTCGGCAAACGTGTACGCCGATATGGATGGGGTAATAAAGGTAGAGATCAGTCAGCGCCAGCCGGTGATACGGGTGATGAACCAGGCGGGACAGGATTTTTATATCGACCAGAACGGGTTGAAGATACCGATGTCGTCAAACTTTACGGCAAAGGTGCTGGTGGCAAATGGTTTTATCGAAGAAGCTTATGGTGGCAAGCTGGATACGCTGCATACAGACATTGCCAAACAGCTTTATAAAACGGTACAATTCATCAATAAGGATTCGCTTTGGACAGCGCAGATCGCACAGTTGTATGTTAATACGAATCACGAGATAGAGCTGATACCACGTGTGGGTACCAACCGGATTTTACTGGGCAATGCCGATTCGCTGGAAAACAAGTTTCATAACCTACTGGTGTTTTATAAGCAAGCGTTGCCGCAAGTGGGGTGGGACAGGTACAAGATCATTAATATCAAATTTGCCAACCAGGTAGTGGGGGTAAAAAGCGATAATTTCAAAAAGGATTCGCTGAAGGCAGTAACCGCCAAAGCGGATTCAATAAAAATGGGTAAAGATACATTCACAAACAATTAATTAAGTATGGACAAGAGTTCGACACACGAAAAAAGTTCGCCAATTGTAGTAGGATTGGACATCGGGACTACAAAAATATGTGCCATTGTGGGCCGCCGCAGCAAAAACGGCAAGATAGAGGTATTGGGTATCGGCAAAGCTGAATCTGCCGGTGTTACCCGTGGCATGGTATCGAACATTGATAAAACAGTTCAGGGTATTACTGTGGCCGTTGATGTGGCCGGTACGCAATCAAACGTTGAGATTCGTGTGGTTAACGTTGGTATTGCCGGTCAGCACATCAAGAGCCTTCAGCACCGTGGATTAATTACCCGTAAAGACCTGCAAAGCGAAATAAGCCGCAAGGATATCGATAAGTTGGTAGAAGATATGTATAACCTGGTGATGCCTCCGGGAGAGGAGATCATCCACGTATTACCGCAGGAATTTACCGTGGATAACGAGCCGGGAATTAAAGACCCGATCGGTATGGCAGGCGTACGTTTGGAAGCCAACTTCCACATTATCTCGGGCCAGGTTACAGCTATCAAAAATATTGTGAAGTGTGTCAACAAAGCGAGTTTGGAAAGCCAGGAACTGATCCTGGAGCCGTTAGCTTCATCTGAGTCGGTATTAAGCGACGAAGAAAAAGAAGCGGGTGTAGTATTGGTGGATATAGGCGGCGGTACTACTGACGTGGCCATCTTCCACGAAGGTATTATTCGTCATACTGCTGTGATCCCATTCGGCGGTAATAGCGTTACTGAAGATATCCGTGAAGGCTGCTCCGTAATGCGCAACATCGCAGAGCAACTGAAAGTGCGTTTTGGATCAGCATTGGCTGAAGAAAATAAAGAGAACGAGATCGTGTGCGTACCGGGACTGCGTGGCCGTGAA
>Ga0207695_10001620_pt1 | contig 36495 bp, 35 predicted proteins | sample KBSC54metaG_FD_184354 | JGI IMG/M metagenome (GOLD analysis project Ga0207695, IMG submission 184354) | Corn rhizosphere microbial communities from Kellogg Biological Station, Michigan, USA - KBS C5-4 metaG (SPAdes) (version 2) | ecosystem: Host-associated > Plants > Roots > Rhizosphere > Soil... | reverse complement strand
GAGGACTGGTCCGGTGCGATCGCTTTTGCACGCGGGCACAGCAATCTCCGGCCGGATCAGGTGGTCCTGTGGGGAACATCCTTCGGCGGCGGTCATGTGATTCTCTCCGCAGCACGCGACCGGACCATTGCCGCTGCCATCGCGCAATGCCCGTTCACGGACGGGGTCGCGTCGTTGTTCGCGTTGAACTGGCGTAGCGCGCTCAAGGTTACCGCGCTCGCTCTATGCGATGTATTGCTATCCCTCGTGGGCAGGGCACCGGTGATGGTGCCGACGGCGGGTCCGCCCGGTTCTGCCGCGTTGATGACTGCACCGGATGCCCTGGACGGCTATCTCGCGCTTGTCCCTGACGGCACTGCATTTCGCAATCAGGTCACAGCACGCTTCGGCCTGAACATCGTTCGGCACCGCCCCGGTCGCAAAGCAGGCGACATTTCCTGTCCGATTCTGTTTTGCGTTTGCGAAGCCGATTCCGTCGCTCCGGCGGGGCCGACGAAACGGTATGCCAGGCGCGCTCCCAAAGGGGAAGTGCACGCGTATCGGGCAGGCCACTTCGACATCTATGTGGGCAAGGACTTCGAACAGGTGGTCGCCGACCAACTGGCATTTCTCCACCGTCACGTTCCAACGAAGCAAGGAGGCGCGCATGTCGACTTATAAGCTGGCGAACAAGGTGGTGGCCATTACCGGTTCCACCGGCGGCCTGGGATCGGCCTTGGCCGAAGCGCTGCACGCACGGGGCGCGCGTCTCGCACTTTTCGACCTGAAGGCAGACAGGCTCACGGCGCAAACTCGCAGCTTCGGCCGCCCTTCTGACGTTCTTGGCTGGACCGCCGACGTCCGCGATTTCGAAAGCATCGAAGCCGCAATGGCCAATGCGGCGGATCACTTCGGTCAAATCGATGTGGTCATCGCAAACGCGGGCATTGACACCATGGCCCCGATGGCCACCATCGATCCGGCCGCTTTTGATCGTGTCATCGACATCAACCTCAACGGCGTGTGGCGTACCTTCCGGGCCGGCTTGCCATTCGTCCAGCAACAGCGCGGGTACATGCTGGCGATTTCGTCAATGGCCGCGTTTGTGCATTCGCCGCTACAGGCGTCCTATACGGCCAGCAAGGCGGGCGTCTGGGCGATGTGCGACAGCATCCGTCTGGAGCTTCGTCATCTGGGAATCGGGGTCGGCAGCGCGCATCCGACGTTCTTCCCGACGCCCCTGATGGACGATGTCGTTGCCGATCCTGCCGGCCGGGCATTGTGGGGAGGCAACGATCAAGGCTTCTGGAAGATGATCCCGCGCGAGCAGGTCGTGCGGGACATCGTGGCAGGCATTGAGCGCCGCGCGGACATGATCGTCGTACCGAAGATGAACACGATAGTGGCCAAGGCACCCGGCTTCTTCAGGCGCTTCGTCGAACGCGCTGGCTTTCGCGGCGAGGACATTGAACGTGCCATCAGTCTGGCGTCGGCAACAGGCTGGAACGACTCGGCTGCGCACGCTCCGGCGAAATGAATGGCATCCGGTGGCCGCAGGAACCGATCGGCTTCGCACGATCAGCGGAGCCGATGGCCCGACATCCATCGCCCCTCGTTTGCGCGGCAATGGAAATTCAATAGCAGAGGAGCAGTACAAAGTGGCTTACGATCTTCAGGGAAAAGTCGTGCTTATCACGGGTGCTGCAGGCGGCATTGGTGCCGCGGCCGCGCGTGAGTTGCATGCATGTGGAGCACGGCTCGTTCTAACCGATGTGACGCAGGCTTCAGTGGACCGCCTCGCCGCGGAGTTTGACGCCGAGCGCACGCTCGCCTTGGCGCTCGACGTCACCGATGCTGCCGCCACCAGGGCGGTCGTGCAACGCGCCGTCGATAGATTCGGTCGCCTCGACATTGCGTTCGCCAACGCCGGCATCTCATGGCACGATGTGCCCGCCACCGTGTACAGCTGCGATGAGCAGGAGTTCGAGCGAATCGTCGAGGTCGACCTGTTCGGTGTCTGGCGCACGATCAAGGCCGCATTGCCGGAGATCGTGCGCAATCGAGGCCAGGTCCTGGTCACCGCTTCGGTCTATGCGTTCGTGAACGGCATGGTCAACGCGCCTTACGCAGCGTCCAAAGCCGCAGTCGAGATGCTCGCGCGTTCACTGCGCGCCGAACTTGGCGGCACCGGGTCCACGGCAAGCGTGCTCTATCCGGGATGGGTGGCTACAGCAATTGCCAAGGTCGGCTTTGGCGGAAATGCGCTGGCGACGAAATTGATTGAAAAAGGGTTTCCTGCACCGTTGCGGCGACCGATACAACCCGAAGACGTCGCTAGGGCTGTCATAAAAGGGCTGCGAGACCGCCAACCGCGCATCGTCGTCCCGTTCCGGTGGGCACCGTTTTCGTGGACGCGAGGAATCTTCAACATTGCGACCGACTGGCATCTCGGGCGACAACATGAAATGCATAAGTTGATGCGCGAGCTTGAGCGCGCTCGAGACCGGCAAAGCTAGCGCGCGTTCTGAGCGGTATGTTGGCAGCGCCGGCGAGCGGCTTTCCGTCTGAAAGGACGGCTGCTGCGCGCTAGCGTAAGACTCCCGGCAACTGAGAGGATCGGGTTGCCTCCAAATGGCCGTTTGCTAGCGCGGAGCGGACGTCCACGCGTCCATGTGACTGTGCTGGAGAATGACGCCTCCTGGCCGAACCCGGTCGGTGCCCGCCCCGACAAACCGCGACCGGCTCAACCCGACCCACAAGCGACGGTCAATCCGCTCCGATGCGGTCGTACAGATGGCTGTCGTCGCGGCGCGGAAGGATTCGTGAGAATCGTATAAATCTCGCCGTGTCCGGATTCTTCTGTATGGCATTGAACTCCCCGTGTGAGCACATTCGTGCACACACGGGCTCGCGCGTTACGGCTTGGAGAGCAGTCGGCCGACCATGGCGTTAACCGCAGTAAGCTGGGAACCCGATTTCACCGCGTAGTCGGGACCCGTATAACCGAACCAGTCCCAGCAACCTTGCGGATTGAACGGGATCGTGGACGCATTCACCTGCGGATACAGAACGAGGATGTTGTTCGTGTCGGCCCAGTAGTTGTAGTTGGTCTTCTCATAGAAATCGTCGCCAACCACAGCTGCCGACTGCTTGCATCCATGGAATGCGACGTGAACCTTGCACGCCGCTCCCTGATCGCACGACTTAGGCACGTAGACGAATCCCGTGTCCGCCATGCCGGTCGCAGATGCTGCGAATTCGCGCTGACTGAACGGCACGATTCTCCCGGTCAGGCTCTTCGCTGGCGGCTTTAATGGACCGTAGATGTACTGCAGCAACGCGCCGGCCTGGTCGTACCTCTGCTTGTCGACCTCGCAGTGGCTGATGTATGGAGGCGCATTGTCAGCACACACGTTGCCGAACGACGGTGTAATGAATGCGTGACCAGCCGGCACGTTATTCACGTACTTCAGGTTCGACGCAGGGACGCCGGCCTCCTTGAAGAACGACACTGTCGAGTCGACTGCCTGTTGGTAGACAACTGTGTCTTTCGTTCCGCTGAACACGTAGATCCGCGCCTTCTGAAGGTTCGATAGCGGGTCGATCTGATTCAGCGAAGCAAAGCCTGCGGCGGCGGTTACCATCAGCGTCGAGTTCGGCGGAACGAACGGTACCTGCCCCATGCAGATCGAGGCGTTAAACAAGCTCCCTGCCGCGCAGTAGTACGGACCGCCGGCGACCACGCCAGCCCCGACTACGGAACCGGAGTACGCGACCTGGTACTGGACCGCCATGAAGGCGCCCGACGACAGGCCGGACACCGACGTCTGCGACGGGTCACCGTGGTACGACGGCAGCGCATCAGCGGCCAGCGCGGCATGGGTCAGGGCAGCAGCGAGCGCGAGAGCGGTAATGGCGACGCGAGGATGCAATTTCATCGTGATACCTCCTGTGGCATAGCGAATGAAACGGACGTCGAGCGAAAGGACGACTTGCCGAGAAACCTTGCCGTTCGTCGCGGCTGTGCAATGCGCTCGGCCCGGTACGTTGCGTACGCGGTCACGCATCCCGCACGAAGGGCTGCAACCTCGATCGGACCGACAACAGCCGCCGCGGCGACCACGATATAGGCGACATATCGATGGCCGATTTCCGCGGCTCCGTCATCGTCATGCCGCCACTGTGCCGATCTGGCGCGTTTGAGGGCTTGAGTGGGGTGCGAATTCGTATGATGAAGCATCATCGACGTAAAAAACCGTCAACCCCGTATTCTTTTTTGTGTGTGAGATTTGCAACGTCGTCGTATTGCTGTCATCCGGGGCATCCAGGCGTCTTCGATTGCGGCGCAACGCAATCGACGGTTTTGTACCGTTTTGCATGCAAACTCGACCGGCTCTTGTTGGCTGAACCCGGTCGGTGCCCGCTCCGACAAACCGCGACTGGCTCAACCGACCCTGAACAGACAGTCGAACTCGCGATATCGCGATGACCGTCTTCATACCGCAATCAGTCGTTAAATTTTCGCTATACATCGCAGTAAAAAAATCCGACAGAATGAGTGAATTTTAAGTTTGTGCAATAACGCACGGACAATTCACGAATTTTGCTAGGGTATTCCTTAGTGCGAACTTGCTAAAAATGTCTATTGTTGCAAAGGTAATTCGAGTCGAAATTACTTTCCCGGACGGAAATCTATGCTGCGGGAATGGTACATCGGTTTGACTATCGCAGACGGATGCCGACGCCGCACTCTGGAGGAAATTTTGAAAGAACAACATACGTTCAGCTTTCCTGCATCCAGTCTGTATGCCGGGCCCGAGTTCGAAGAGTATTGCATTAGCGAACAAAAGTACCTACCGGCAACGAGGGACCGCACACCATGCCTTTCATGTCCACTTTCCAACCTTTGTCAGGCGGGATTCGATGAACAGGTCCGGCGCTTGCAAAAAGGAGAGAACCCAAGCCTTACCGAAGGTTGTGCGTTTGACCCCAAAGCCTTGACGCCACAGGCACTACTCGAAAACCTTACGCACGAGCAGAAAGCGTTTGTTATTTCGAAGATCCCGACGTTTAAACAATCGGAGCCATTATGAGCCAAAATATCGTTGCGTTGCAATTGGAAGCAAAGAAGCAATTGGCGCAGAAAGCTGACCTCCAGTCAAAGCAACAGCTCGAAGCAAAGAAACAATTAGCGCAAAAAGCCGACTTGGTTTCGAGACAGCAGTTGGAATCGAAGAAGCAGTTGGGGCAGAAAGCTGACCTTCTATCGAGGCAACAGCTCGAAGCAAAAAAACAACTGGCTCAGCGTCCTGAGTGATTGCTATCGACCAACTTGAGAAGGCGTACCCGTTACAGTCTAGCTGTGCGGTGCGCCTTTCGACATTCAAGCGTCCCCATCTGGCAGGTTCCAGAGCGAACCAGCCGTCTGAATGACAGCTCTGCGGAATCGACGGGTTGAATCCGGAGCCGAGCGCCACCCGATGCAGCCGGCCGAATCCGCCACCCGTTTCCGCCGGTTGATTCTCAAGGAGCCGACCGGCTCGATTCTGAGCATTGCTGCCGTCGAAGATTCCAGAAAGCGGACTGCCGGCCATCTACTTTGCGGACGTCCGCCGAGGAGCGACGGGCCGTACCGGTTGCTCCTCAGGCTTGGCGGGCTTTCTGGCTTTTTTAGTTTTGTGCAAGACCGGGCTCCGGGTAGCATCCTTCGGGCAGCTCTGGCGATCGCCTAGACGCTCAACGAGTCGTGCCTCGCATTCGGAAATCGAGTACCCGCGCCTCAGCGAGATCATGAAGGTGAGAGGACGCATGTGCCATGCGCGCCGTTGGAGTTCGACAAGTGTTCCCTTCGCGAGGTCTTCATCGACCATATGGCGCGGCATGTGGCCCCAGCACAAGCCTCCCCTGAGCAGATCGTGCTTCGCGCCGAGGTCATTCACCCACCACTGGCGTTCACTGGCGACCCCCTGTTGTGTCTTTTCCGCATCGGGCTGATTGTCCGTTACAACAAGCTGGATGTGCCGACCAAATTCCTCCCGCGGGATTGGCCCCGCGATCGAGGCCAGCGGATGCGATGGTGCACAGACGGTCACCATTTGCGAGTCGCATAGATGCTGCCGTTCTATGGTGCCGGGGCTCAGCTCCGGCACGTCCGTGATCGTCACCGCCAATGCGCACGTGCCTTCGAGAACCAAACGCTCGCCGCCCTGCATGGTTGTCATGCGCAGATTGATTGCAACCGTTGGAAAGTCCGCCTGCAAGGCGCGCAGGCATTCGATCAGGTGCGCACGCGGGAAATAGGTGTCCACGGCAATCGAGACCTGTGGGACCCCGGCTTCGGCAATCGCAACCGCACGCATCTTCATTTCCTCGGTGCGTGAGATCACCCCACGCGCGTCAGGCAGGAGGCTGCGGCCCGCGGCCGTCAGCGTCGCTTTGCGAGTGTTGCGCTCGAACAGCACCACATCGAAGGCGCTCTCGAGTGAGCTGATCGCATGACTGATCGCGGACTGTGCACGCCTTAGCTGCCGTGCCGCTCCGGAAAAGCTCCCCTGGTCACACACGGCGACGAATGCCCGAAGTTGATTGATGGTGACGTTGTCCAACATATTTATCTAGAAAGTAGATGGTATCTATAGATATTCAGTCAATTGGCTTTATGAATCAAGGGCCTCAGAATCGGTTTGTCGCTTTTGTTTCGAAGGATGCAGGACATGAACAGACTGAATGGAAAGACCGCGGTGATCACCGGTGGCGCTACCGGCATCGGCCGCGCCGCGGCAAAGCGCTTCATAGAGGAGGGCGCCTTCGTCTTCATCTTCGGCCGCCGGCAGGAAGCGCTCGACGCCGCCGTGGCCGACCTCGGGCCCAATGCCCGCGCAGTGAATGGCTCGGTCTCCGACCTGGCCGACCTCGACCGGCTCTACGCGGCGGTGAAGGCCGAGCGCGGAACCCTTGACGTCGTCTTCGCCAATGCCGGGACGGGAAGCCAGCTGCCGCTCGGCAAGATCACCGCCGAGCACATCGACGAAATCTTCGACACCAACGTGAAGGGTTCGATCTTCACGGTCCAGAAGGCGCTGCCTCTGATGGGCCAGGGCGGTTCGATCATCCTGACCGGATCGAGCGCCGGCACCACGGGCGCCCCGGCATTCAGCGCCTACAGCGCGAGCAAGGCGGCCGTGCGCAACCTCGCACGGACCTGGGCAGAGGACCTGAAGGGCACCGGTATCCGGGTGAACGTGCTGTCCCCTGGGCCGACCGCGACCGAACTCGCGAAGGAAGCGCTAGGCGAGGAAGGCATGAAGGTCTTCGCTTCGCTCAATCCGCTCCAGCGTATGGCCGATCCGGCGGAGATCGGGGCGGTGGCCGCCTTTCTTGCGTCGTCGGACAGCAGCTTCATGACCGCCAGCGAGATCGCCGTTGACGGTGGCCTCGCACAACTCTGAGGAAATAAACGAATGACACAATCTCTGAAGGGCAAAACAGCGCTCGTTACCGGGGCATCGCGGGGCATTGGCCGCGCCATCGCCGAACGTCTTGCAAAGGACGGCGCGATGGTCGCGCTGACCTACAATGCCAGCAAATCCGGCGCAGACGAGGCGGTCGCGGCCATCGAGAAAGCGGGAGGCACCGCGTTCGCGATCCATGCGGATCTCGTCGATCCGGCGACCGTCCCGGCCTTGTTCGAGAGACTTGACGACGAGTTCACCAGGCGGAATGGAAGCAAGGCCCTCGACATTCTGGTCAACAACGCGGGCAATTCCGGCTGGGTTGGCTTCAAGGACGCGACGCCTGAGAGTTGGGACACCCTGATGGCGGTCTACGCCCGCGCGCCCTTCTTCATCATTCAGGCCGCTCTCGATCGTCTCGCCGATGGTGGACGCATCATCAACATTTCTTCCGCTGCCGCCACGAAGCCCGTGACGGCTGCGCCCGTCTACTCGATGGCGAAAGCGGCCATCAACACCCTGACCCATACGCTCGCAATCGAGCTGGGGCCGCGTGGCATCACCGCGAACGCCGTGGCGCCGGGCTACACGCGAACGGATGCGAACGCAGCCTTGCGGGAGAACCCCGAACTCGTCAAGGCGCTCGAGGCCCAAATCGCGCTGGGGCGCTGCGGCGAGCCTTCGGAAATCGCCGCCGTCGTGGCGTTCCTGGCTTCCGATGATGGCCATTGGGTGACTGGCCAGACGATCGAAGCGAGCGGCGGCTACAAGCTCTGATCGCACCGAAAAACCGAAGGAGAAACTCATGAGCTACGCAATCATCGGCTTCGGCAAGATCGGCCAGGCGCTGGCCAGGTCGTTCGCCCGTAACGGTATCGAAGTAGCCGTTGCAACCACGCGCGACCCGAAAAGCTTTGCAGCCGAGGCAGCCGCGATCGGACCCACGATTGTTCCCAAAACCCTGACTGAAGCCGTCAAGGCGGACATCATCTTTCTGGCAGTTCGTTTCGAGTCGCACCCGGAGGTCGCAAAAGCACTGCCCGACTGGACGGGGAAGACCATCGTCGACGCGATGAACACGCAGGCCCCGCTTGAGGAACTGAGCGGTCTCCCGTCCTCTGCCTTCGTCGCGAAGGTGTTCACCGGAGCCAGGCTGGTGAAAGGCTTCAACCATCTGGTCGCGGCCGTCCTTGGTCAGGATCCGGCCGTCCACGGTGGCAGGAGAGTCGTGTTCCTCGCGAGCGACGATGACGGCGCCGCAGCGAAGATTGGCGAGCTTGCGGAAAATCTCGGTTTCGCGCCAATCGAACTTGGCGGGCTTTCGGAAGGTGGACTGCTTGTGCATGCGCGCGGGAAAAGCTGGGGTCGGCTGATCTTCAAGGACTTGATCAAGTTCGACCGATGACAACGGCTTCCGGCCATTTCGCCGAGTCGAATGGCCGATTACCGGTGCGGACTCAACCCGTCGATGCAACGGCCCCGTGATCATGGCCACCAGTCGCATGAACACCGTGATCCCGGTGAACACGCCGGGCACGCCGAAATCCTTCAGCCGCGCCGCGACGCCGACCGCCCGGCGGTAATTCTCGAAACCAGCGGGCGTGTGCTGCACGGGGCCGTCGACGTCGTGACGAATTGCGGCCCATCATCATGTCACCCGCCCGTCACCGGCGGAAAAAACGCCACTTCGCTATCTTCCCGCACGACGAAGCCGCCCGTCACCATCTCGAGATTGACGGCCGCCCGCACGGGCCGGTCCATCCGCAGCGCTTCGGCGCTGCGCGCGTCGCGCGCGGCCAGCGTGCTGCGCAGCGCATCGACGGTAAGTTCGCGCGCATCGATCTCGACGATTTCCTCGTCGGTATCGAGTTGCTCGCGAATGCTTGCAAAGTATTTGATTGTCAGTTTCATCGCGATGTCTTGAATGGAATCGGAAAACGCGAAGCGGGCGCGGTCAGCCCCAGCGCCGCATTGCCTGGTCGTCGTGCGCCTTCGCCTCGACCCAGCCGGATTCGCCGTCGTGCCGGATCTCCTTCTTCCAGAACGGTGCGTGGGTCTTCAGGAAGTCCATCAGGAATTCGCATGCATCGAACGCGGACCCGCGATGCGCGGCAGCCACCACGACCAGCACGACCGCCTGGCCGAGCGGAATGCGCCCGACGCGGTGCACGATCCTGACCGCTTCGAGCCGCCAGCGCGCGCTGGCTTCCTCGACGATGCTCCACAGGGCCTGTTCGGTCATCGTCGGATAGTGCTCGACCTCGAGCGCGACGACGTCGTCGACGTCGCCTTCGTTACGCACGACACCGAGGAAATTCACGACCGCGCCGACATTCGGATTGCGAACGATCGGTGCTAGCTCGGCACCCGCGTCGATCGCAGCGTACTGCACGCGCACTTCGAAGCCGGCGGCAATCGCCGGCGGCGGCTCGGTGTTCGGCTCGGTGGCGTCGGCGGAATGGGAATGGCTGGCGGCGCGTAACGGATCGTCCGGCAGTCCGGCGCGGGATTCGGTGAAGCTCGTCATCACGGTTCTCCTGTAGGCGGTGCGCCCCGTATCGCGCGGCGGCCCGTCAGCCGCCGACGAGCGACATGCGCACGGTCGGATAGGTCTTGCCCGGCGCACGAGCCGGCCGTGCGGCCCGGCGCTCGGAATAGCGGTCGTCGCGCCGCGTCCAGCGATCGCGCACGGCGGCGGCGAGCGTGTCGACCGGCGCCGCGTCGTCGAGCCACGGCCGCAGGTCGGTGCCCTGGGTCGCGAACAGGCACGTATAAAGCTTGCCGTCGGCCGACACGCGTGCGCGCGAGCAGGTGCCGCAGAACGGATGCGACACGCTCGCGATGAAGCCGACCTCGCCGGCGCCGTCGATGTGCGCGCAACGGATCGCGGTCGCGTCGTGCCCCGGTTCGCCGACCAGCACGAGCGGATAGTGCTCGTCGATCAGCTCGCGCATCCGCGCGGCCGGCACGACCTTGTCGCCGGACCAGAAGCTCGCGCCGCCGACGTCCATGTATTCGATGAAGCGCACGGCCACGCCGCTATGCCGGAAGTGACGCACGAGCGGCAGGATCTGGTCGTCGTTCGCGCCGCGTTCGATCACCGCGTTGACCTTGACCGGCGCGAGCCCGGCCGCATGCGCGGCTTCGATGCCGGCCAGCACGCGCGACACGGGCACGTCGGCGTCGCTCATCCGGCGGAACACCGCGTCGTCGAGCGCATCGAGGCTGACGGTCACGCGCGACAGCCCGGCGTCGCGCAGCGCGCGTGCTTTCGCGGCGAGCAGCGAACCGTTGGTCGTCAGCGCGATTTCGACGGGCTTGCCGTCGACGGTCGTCAGTGCCGCGAGCCGTTCGATCAGCGCCTCGAGATTGCGGCGCAACAGCGGCTCGCCGCCGGTGATGCGGATTTTTTCGACGCCGAGCGACGTGAACGCGCGTGCGATCTTTTCCAGTTGCGCGAACGACAGCCGCTCGGACGACGGCATGAATGCATAGCCGGCGCCGAAGCTTTCGCGCGGCATGCAGTAGCCGCAGCGGAAATTGCACTGGTCGATGACGGACAGGCGCAGGTCGCGCAGCGGGCGGCCGAGCGTGTCGGTCGTGCGGGGAAAGGCGCCGGGCGATGCGCCGCCGGAGGATGCGGCGGCGGCCGGCGCGGCGGAAACGATGGCATTCACGATCGGGTCGTCGGCCTGCATGAAGTAAGCGGAGGGGCGTCGCCGATCGACCGCGTGCGTGCCGGCGTATCGGTGCACAGGTCGTGGCGAGCCTCATCGTGAGCATAGTCCGCCGGACTTTTGCGGCAGGGACACAATCGCGCCCGAATTGCAGGAATACAGTTCGCCGTACGGGGTGCGCGGCGAATGCGCGGCATCGGGCGGCTATCCGGCGTCGCGATCATGCGAGCCAATGCGCGAATTCGTAATACGGCACCGCGTCGCCGCGCGCGATGCGCTTCCCGGCCGGCAGCCGCGCGAGCCCGCTCGCCTGCACGAGCGATTGCAGCGTGCCGGCGCCTTGCTGCCGCAGCGTGTCGAGCACGGCCGAGCCGTCGGCGCCGATGGTGCGACGCACGCGCACGAAGCGCTCGCGCTGCGCATCCGGCTCGAAGTCGATGTCGACCGGCAGCGACGGCACGATCGGCACGCACGCGTCGCGCCCCTGCAGGCAGCGGATCAGCGGCGCGACGAACAGCGCGAACGCCGTCATCGCGGCGCCCGGATTGCCGGGCAGCAGCACGACGGGCCGCGCGTCGAGCCGCGCGAGCGCGACCGGCTTGCCGGGTTTCATGCGCACGCCGCCGACGACGAACGATGCGCCGAGCGCGGCCAGCGCGGGGCGCAGCAGGTCCTTGTCGCCGACCGACGCGCCGCCGACGCAGATCACCAGGTCGCAACACGCGTGCAGGTCGCGCAGCGCACGATCGACGGCGCTCGCCGTATCGGCCGCATGCAGGCTCATCGCAACGCCGGCACCGGTTCCCGATACCAGCGCGGCGAGCATCGGCGCATTGCTGTTGTAGATCTGCTGCGGCGCACGCGGCTGGCCGCACGCGACGAGTTCGTCGCCGGTCGTCAGGATGCCGACGCGCAGCACCGGGCGCACGCCGATGCGCGCGAAACCTTGCGCGGCGGCCACGCCGACGTGCATCGCGCCCATCCGCACGCCGGCCGGCACGAGCAGGTCGCCGGCACGCACTTCCTCGCCCCGGCGGCGGATGTGCGAGCCGCTGCGCTGCGGCGCGTCGAATGCGACCCAGCCGTCCTGTTCGTGCGCATGCTCCTGCATCACGACGGTGTCGGCGCCGGGCGGAATCAGGCTGCCGGTGAAGATGCGTGCGGCCGTGCGCGCGGCCAGCGGCGCGGGCGTGTCGCCCGCATAGCAGCGCTGCGCGACGCGCAGCGGCTCGCCGTGCGCGAGATCCGCGTGACGCATGGCGTAGCCGTCCATCGCACTCTGGTCGGCCGGCGGCTGGTCGAGCACGGCGGTTAACGGTGCGGCCAGCACGTGGCCGGCCGCGTCCGCGACGGGCATGGAAACGACCGCGTCCAGCGGCGCGAACGCGCCGGCGAAATGCTGCTGGGCGGTGTCGAAATCGATCAGTTGTTTCATGACGAGAGAGCCGGATGCGCTTGCGAAAGCGCCGGTTGGTCGGGATGGGCGGCGTCGGGCGACACGTATTCGACGAAGCCGTCGTTGCGGCAGAAGCCGAGCAGCCGCACGCCGGCTTCGCGGGCGACGTCGATCGCCAGCGACGTCGGCGCCGAGATCGTCGCGATCATCGGGATGCCGACCCGCGCGGCCTTGCGCACCAGTTCGTAGCTCGCGCGGCTCGACAGGAACACGAAACCCGCGTGCAGGTCGGCGCGGCGCCGCGCGAGCCGGCCGATCAGCTTGTCGAGCGCGTTGTGGCGGCCGACGTCCTCGAACACGTCGAGCACGGCGCCGCCGCGGTCGCACCATGCGGCCGCGTGGATGCCGCCCGTCTCGCGCATCAGCGTCTGGTGGGCCGGCAACGCGCGCGCGGCGCGTGCGATCGCGTCGGCGCCGATGCCTGCGGCCGCGCCGGCGGCATCGATGCGCGGCGGGTGCAGATCGAGCTGCGCGATGCTTTCGATCCCGCATACGCCGCAGCCCGTGCGGCCGGCCAGCGCGCGGCGGTGCGCCTTCAGTGCCATGAACGCCTGCTGCGACACGGTGAGCCGCACTTCGGCGCTGCCGGGCCGGCATTCGCTCTCGATGTCGAACACGTCGGACGCGCGCTCGACGATGCCTTCGCTCAACGCGAAGCCGAGCCCGAACGCGTCGAGGTCGATCGGCGTCGCCATCATGACCGTGTGCGAGATGCCGTTGAACACGAGTGCAACCGGCGTTTCGTCGACGACGCGATCGACGGTGTCGCACGCTTCGCCGGCGCGATGGCGCGTCACATGACACGCGGTGCTGCCGGTCGGATCGTCGCGGCGGGTGCAGGACTCCATGCGTTTTTCTCCAGGCGGATCGGCCGGCGTGCCGGCCGGGCTCGGCGCGTACGCCGAGCGACGGAAATCGATGCTGCCGGGCGGGCGCCGAGGGGCGCACCGTCGCCGCGGGCAGGCGTTGCATCACATGGTAAGGGCGGTGAACAGCGCGCCGCAGGCACAGCGTCGCAACGCGGAAAGCAGTACAGCTTGCGACGCCCGGCGCCGGTTGTGTCTTTTCCGGACACACATCTTTGCCGGGACGGAAAGCACAGTTTCAGGACGCGTTCGCGCGATTGCGAGTATCGTGGCAAACGCGATATCGTCGTTCACGCTTCGATGCCATGCGAGCGATCGTTTGTGTTCGCATGTGTTGTCGCCAAGCCGTCGCGCGATTTCCTGCTTCGGGCGGACGTTCTCACAATCACGAGCAAATTACGGTCATGGAAATCTTCGATGCGTTCCATCTCGCACGATTGCAATTCGCGTTCACGGTGTCGTTCCACATCGTGTTTCCCGCGATCAGCATCGGCATGGCGAGCTTCCTGGCGGTGCTGGAATGGCGTTATCTCGTCACCGGCGACGCCGCCTACAAATCCATGTTCCAGTTCTGGTCGAAGATCTTTGCGATCGGCTTCGGGATGGGGGTGGTCTCCGGCGTCGTGATGGCATACGAGTTCGGCACGAACTGGGCCGGCTTCTCGCGCGTCGCGGGCAACATCACGGGGCCGCTGCTCACGTATGAAGTGCTGACGGCGTTCTTCCTCGAGGCCGGCTTCCTCGGCGTGATGCTGTTCGGCTGGCAACGCGTGAGCCCGCGCACGCACTTCTTCGCGACGCTGATGGTCGCGGTCGGCACGCTGATCTCGACGTTCTGGATTCTCGCGTCGAACAGCTTCATGCAGACGCCGCAGGGCTACAAAATCGAGAACGGCCTCGTCGTGCCGGTCGACTGGTTCAAGATCATCTTCAATCCGTCGTTCCCGTACCGTCTCGTGCACATGACGATCGCGGCGTTCATCGTCGCGGGCTTCATCGTCGCCGCGTGCGGCGCGTGGCATCTGCTGAAGGGGCGCCGCGACGAGCCGGTGAAGCGCAGCTTCTCGATGGCGCTGTGGATGCTGCTGCTGCTCGCGCCGATCCAGATCGTCGTCGGCGACGCGCACGGGCTCAACACGCGCGAATATCAGCCGGCGAAGATCGCGGCGATCGAGGGGCTGTGGGAAACCGAGAAGGGCGGCACCGCGCTGAACCTCGTCGGGCTGCCCGACATGCAGGCCGAAACCACACGCTATGCGATCCAGGTGCCGCACCTCGGCAGCCTGATCCTCACGCACAGCTGGGATGGCGAAATCCGCGGGCTGAAGGAGTTCCCGCCGCAGGACCGCCCGTATTCGCCGATCGTGTTCTGGACGTTCCGGATCATGGCGGGCCTCGGGATGCTGATGCTGCTGACCGCGCTGCTCGGGCTGCTGCTGAGAAAGGGCGGGCGCCTGTATGAAACGCGCTGGTTCCAGTGGTTCGTGGTGGGCATGGGGCCGTCGGGCATCGTCGCGCTGCTGGCCGGCTGGATCACGACCGAGGTCGGACGGCAGCCGTGGACCGTGTACGGCGTGCTGCGCACCGTCGATTCGGTCGCGCCGCTCAGCGCGCAGCAGGTTGGCGTGTCGCTGCTGATCTTCGTGGTCGTGTATTTCCTGGTGTTCGGAACGGGTATCTATTACATGATGAAACTGATGAAGCGCGGGCCGGCCGCCCAGGCCGGGTACATCGAGCTGCACCGGCATCCGGGGCTGCGCAAGAGCGCGCTGTCCACGCCGCTGAACGTCACCGAAGCGGAGTAACCATGCAAATCGATCTTCCTGTCGTGTGGGCCGCGATCATCGGCCTCGGCGTGTTCATCTACGTGATGCTGGACGGCTTCGATCTCGGCATCGGCCTGCTGTTCCCGTTCTTCGATGCGAAGTCCGAGCGGCAAGTGATGCTCGACACCGTCGCGCCGGTGTGGGACGGCAACGAGACGTTCCTGGTGCTCGGCGGCGCGGGGCTCTACGGCGCGTTCCCGGTCGTGTATTCGACGCTGCTGCCCGCGAATTACCTGCCGCTGGTGCTGATGCTGGTCGGGCTGATCTTCCGCGGCGCGGCGTTCGAACTGCGTGCGAAGGCGACTCGCACGCAACACATGTGGGATCTCGCGTTCATCGGCGGCTCCGCGCTCGCGGCGTTCTGCCAGGGGATCGTGCTCGGTTCGCTGCTGCAGGGCATCAAGATCGAGAACAACCAGTTCGCGGGCGGGCCGTTCGACTGGCTGTCGCCGTTCAGCCTGCTCTGCGGGATCGGCGTGCTCGTCACGTATGCGACGCTCGGCTGCGGCTGGCTGATCCTGAAGGTCGACGGCGAACTGCAGCGCAAGATGCGGCTGCTGATGAAGCCGCTCGCGGGCGTGCTGCTCGCCGTGATGGCCGTCGTCAGCCTGTGGACCGTGATCGGGTTGCCGGCCGTCGCGCACCGCTGGTTCGGCAGCGGCAACCTCGGCTGGTTCCTGCCGGTGCCGGTCCTCGTCGTCGCGTGCGTGTGGGGCATCTTCCACGCGGTGAAGCGCCAGCACGAGGCCACGCCGTTCCTGCTGACGCTCGCACTCGTGTTCCTCGGCTACACGGGGCTCGTGATCAGCATCTGGCCGAACATCGTGCCGCCGTCGCTGACGATCTGGGACGCGTCGTCGAGCCATTCGAGCCAGCTGTTCGCGCTCGTCGGCACGGTGATCGTGCTGCCGATCATCCTCGTGTACAACGCGATGCAGTACCGCGTGTTTCGCGGCAAGGTGCGCGAGGGCGACATCGGCTATCACTGAGCGGCGCGCGATGTGACGGGGCGTGGCGGACGTGGGCGTATCATCGCGCGCAGCGCGGCCCCGGCACGTCCCCTGCCCGAAAGCGGCCCGCCACGCGCGGGCCGTTGCACATCGGGTGCGGGCGTTCCGTGTTGCGTATTCCTTTGTCAGTCGAGAAACAACCATGATCGTCAGACCACGACAAAACTGGCTCAGGATGCTGTTCGTCTGGAACGGCTCCGTGCTGCAATCGATCATTCCGCAACTGGTGTTCATGGCGATCGTCAGCACGCTGGCGGTCTTCACGAACGGGCGCATCTTCGGCGAGAAGATTCCGCTGAACACCGCGCCGTTCACGCTGTTCGGGCTCGCGCTCGCGATCTTCCTCGCGTTTCGCAACAACGCGAGCTTCGAGCGCTTCAAGGAGGCGCGGCATCTGTGGGGCAACCTGCTGATCGCGGCGCGCAACGTGACGTCGCAACTGAATCGCTACCTGCCCGACGGCGTCGGCGATGCCGAGCGCAACCGGCTCGCCGATCTGCTGATCGCGTTCACGTATGCGCTGAAGCATCAGCTGCGCCATACCGATCCGACCGAAGACCTGCGGCGCATCCTCGGCGCGGAGCGTGCCGGCGCGCTCGCACGCAAATGCTTCAAGCCGGTCGCGATCCTCGACGAGCTGCGCGGCGGCATTGTCCGCGCGCTGGGCCGCGCGCCCGGCAGCGACGCGACGTGCTGGATGTTCGAGACGCAGCTCGACGAACTGGGCAAGTCGGTGGGTGGTTGCGAGCGCATCCTGTCGACGCCGATCCCGTTCTCGTACAGCGTGCTGCTGCACCGCACGGTGTATGCGTACTGCGTGCTGCTGCCGTTCGGCCTCGTCGATTCGACGGAGTTCTTCACGCCGTTGATCTGCGTGTTCATCTCGTACACGCTGATCGCACTCGAAGCGATCGCGAACGAGGTCGCCGAACCGTTCAGCCTCGCGCCGAATGCGCTCGCGCTCGATGCGATGACGCGCACGATCGAGCGGTCGGTGCTCGAGCTGGGCGATCGGCCGATGCCGGAGGAGTTCGTGCCGGCGTCGACGTATCAGATCACGTAAGCGGGCACGCGCAACGCGTCGGTTATTCGCGGTGATCGGCGACGACTTCGACGGCTGCCTGCGCAAGCGAATCGACGGTGGTTATGCGGTTGTCATCGATTTCGACGAAGAATAGCGGCACGGGCGTTGCCTGTTATCGATGATGCAGCGTGACCGTACGAACGGCGATTGCCGCTTCAGGAGGGATTGAAATGCGAATCTACGTGACGAGTATTTTTGTCGACGATCAGGACAAGGCGTTGACGTTCTATACCGACAAGCTCGGCTTCAGGCTGAAGAACAACATCCCGGTGGGCGACTACCGCTGGCTGACCGTCGTGTCGAAGGACCAGCCGGACGGCACCGAGTTGTTGCTCGAGCCGAGCAACCATCGTGCGGTCGGACCTTACAAACAGGCACTGTATGAAGACGGCATTCCGGCGGCGTCGTTCCAGGTCGACGATCTCGATGGCGAATTCGCGCGGCTTACCGCGCACGGCGTGCGGTTCACGCTGGAGCCGATGGACGCAGGGCCCGTGCGCGTCGCCGTGATCGACGATACGTGCGGGAACCTCATTCAACTGATGCAGATGAAGTAACGCGTTGCGCGGGCCTGATCAGCCGGCCGATCGTTTCCGCTGGCCTCATGGTGTCGCGGGCGGGCGGGACGGGAGCGATCGAGGCATGGACCGTTCCCGTAGCAAAGGGTGGCTCGAATCGAAAGGTTGCCCAATGTCGCTGGCAGTGTTCCAGGCCGAGGTATCTCGAAAGCGAGCGCCGGCCATCCGGCAGCGCGCTTTGTGCTGCATCTGCATGGGGGCGCAGCGAAGCGATGTGGTGACCGAAATGCAGCGGACCGGCCGGGCAATCGTAGGTGACGATGGTCGGTACATGCCGGCCATGGTTGTGTAAGCTCATGCTCGTTCAACGGAGCAAACACCATGCAACTTCTCGATCACGTGTCCATCGGCGTTCCGGATATCGAGCAGGCACGCCCCTTCTACGATGCCGTCATGGCCGCGCTCGGTGCATCCAAGGTCTATGACCGGCCCACCGCACTCGGTTATGGCGAACGTTGCAATGCCAACGACATCGCATCGACCTATCTGGCGGTTTACCTGGATCCCGCCGAAGTCGGGACGAGCAAGCGACACTGGTGCTTCAAGGCCGCTTCCCGCGAGCACGTGCATGCGTTTTTCGAGGCCGGCCTGTCTGCGGGCGGCCGGTCCGACGGCGCCCCCGGATTGCGGCCGCACTACCATGGCGACTACTACGCGGCCTTCCTGGTCGACCCTGCCGGCAACCGGATCGAGGCTGTATGTCACACCGCTCCGCCGGCGCGCGAACGGGCATGACGGCGCCGATCGGTGGCTGACCGCCTGCGGGGCGGCCTTGCGCCGTCCGGAGCCTGACAAGCCGCTCCGGCTTTCCGCCGCGCATCGTCCTCGCACCGCGTTTGCCGCCTGCGCCGCTCAATCGAAATACGTGAGCCCCAGCGCGCCCTTCACCTCCGCGAGCGTCGCACCCGCGACTTCCCGCGCGTGCAACGTGCCGCGCTTCAGGATCGCCATTACCTCGGCCTTGTCGGCCTCGAACTCGCGGCGGCGCGTGCGGATCGGCTCGATCAGTGCCTGCAGCCGCTCGTTCAGCACGCGCTTGACGACGCTGTCGCCGAGCCCGCCGCGGCGATAGTGCGCCTTCAGCTCGTCGACCGTCTGCACATCCGGCTCGAACGCGTCGAGGAACGTGAACACGACGTTGCCCTCGACCTGGCCGGGGTCGCTCACGCGCAGGTGGTTCGGATCTGTATACATGTCCTTCACGGCCTGCGCGATCTCGTCCGGCGTCGCGCCGAGCGTGATTGCATTGCCGAGCGACTTGCTCATCTTCGCCTTGCCGTCGATGCCCGGCAGCCGTGTGACCGACGACAGCACGGCCTCGCATTCGACCAGCACCGGCTGCTCGACGGTCGCGTTGAAGCGGCGCACGAGTTCGTTGGTCTGTTCGATCATCGGCAATTGATCGTCGCCGACAGGTACATACGTTGCCTTGAACGCAGTGATGTCGGCGGCCTGGCTCACCGGGTAGGTCAGGAAGCCGGCCGGGATGTCGCGCTCGAAGCCGCGCAGGCGGATCTCTTCCTTGATGGTCGGATTGCGTTCGAGGCGCGCGACCGTGACGAGGTTGAGCAGGTATTGCGACAGCTCGGCGAGCTCGGGCACCTGTGACTGCACGACGATCGTCGAGATCGCCGGATCGATGCCGACGGCGAGATAGTCGAGCGCGACCTCGATCACGTTCTCGGTGACGCGCTGGCGGCGGCCCATGTTGTCGGTCAGCGCCTGCGTATCGGCGAGCAGCAGGAATTGCCGCGCTTCGTGCTGCATCTGCACGCGCGCGCGCAGCGAGCCGATGTAGTGGCCGAGATGCAGCGGGCCGGTGGTGCGGTCGCCGGTGAGGATGGTCGGGCGGTTCGGGTGGGTCATGGTGGTCGTTGGCTCCGGGTTGTCGAAGCAGCCAGCCATGATGTCGGCGCTGAAACGCAAATGCCGCCATGGCTGGCGGCATCACGTTTGGGACATGCAAAAGGAAACGGGCCGCCTGGGTCAGGCGCGCCACCAGCAATGCAGGTTCGGCAGGGCAGGTTTGGTTTCCATCGCGAAAGTATAACGCAGCGCGGTGACGGCCATGCGCGTCAGCGCAACACCGATTCCATTGCGAGGTACGCGGTTTCGGCGGACGGCCACAGCAGGTACAGCAGGCCGGCCATCAGCAGCAGCGCGCCCGCGCGCACCAGCGGCGTGCGGTCTTTGTCGCGCGGGGAGGGGATGGGCGGATTCGGTTTCTTCATGCTTGCAGGCGCGCGATGCGCCACTCCAACGGTTACTGCAACGGGTCGAGCGGGGCGACGCCGGGGTGTTGCGGGGTTCAACGGGGCTGGGGCGCGGTTGGCGCACCGAGTCGCCTGGGCGCGACTGCGGGGTTGACCGGTCGCGGGGCATTAAAAAAGGGACGGTTGAACGTCCTGTGGCTGCCGTCCATGCCGAGGCGACGGGCATCCTACCAGTTCGGCAGTCCGGCCACAGGCAAGAATTGTCGGGGATGGGCGCGGCCGTCGGCTCGCTGCCCATCTGCTCGAAAAGCGCGTAGCCCGGCGTCGCCGCGCAACATCGACAGCAGCTTCTGCCGTGCGTCGGCCAGTGACGCACTCTTCGGCGCGGTCTTCAGCGCACACTCGGGCATCTTCTGGATGCGGCGTTCAAGCTCGTCGAGCGAAAGTGGCTGCGTGCTGCCGCCGCTTCCCGCTCGCCTTCGGCGCGCAGCGTGAGCGCGCCGGCCGATTCGCGTCCGAAGTATGCGAGCAGGCTCCAGGCGTAGCCTGCGTCTCCTTTCGCCTCGCGCGCGAGCGACATGCGCCTCCCTTCCTCGGGCAGCAGATGGTCGAAGAACCGCTGGACCGGGCGATCGGTCGATGTATCGATGCACGCTTCCACGCGCAGCCCGAACGTCGGCGACATCCGGTACCCGACACACGCAGCCGGCGCGAGCCGGCGACCGACTTCACAGACCCGTCGCACGGTTCGTCCCTGCAGCAGTCCTGCCGAAATTTCCGGCAAGGCCGTCGCGCATCCATTTCCCGGAGAACACCATGCGATATCCATTGCAGCACGTCGACCAAGGCGCGTCGGCGCTGCGTCCATCCGAACCCGAACCGCACGCACCGGCGCCGCGGGCGGACATCGAGGAGGTGTGAGCCATGAGCAGCGAAGCACTCGACCCCCTGTTGAGGCAGTTCGCAGAGAAGCGCTTGGGACGGCCCCTCGAGCCGGGCGAAGAACAGGCGCTGCTGGAGCGGCTGCCGGGCAGGCACGGGAACCAGCCGGCGCCGGTTCCCGGCACGGCCACGCAGGCGAGCGCCGCGAACCCGCCATTGCCGCGGTTGAAAACCCGGCAGGAGGCGCGCGAGCAGGTCAAGCATTTTTTGCAGCTCAACCAGCAGAAGGCGTACGAGAAGATGCGCGGCATCCTGCAGACGATCGACGCGCAGAACGAGACGACCCTCGGCATGCTGGCGTCGGAACAGCAGAAAGTGTCCGGCGTACTCGACGCGCACGAGCCGCCGGGCGACGCGCAGGCATCCGGCACGGCGGACATCCAGGACAGCACCCGCCAGGCGCTGGCGATGATCGGCGAACAGCTGACGGGCCTCATCCGGCAGGAAATCGACACCTGCTTCCGGCAATACGTCGATTCGCTCGCCGACCGGCTCGCCGTACGGCTCGACGCGATAGACGGCCGGCTGCAAAGCGTCGGCGCCGGTCCGACCGAACGGTCCGAACCGACCGCGCCGGGTGCTGCCGCCACCGCCGCCGTTCACGATACCGCCGGCCCAGCGTCCATGGAGTAGCACGCGGGTCATGCGGCGAAGTCGAGCGGCTGGACGCGAAACCGGCCGGCCCCGATGTGCGATCTCTCAACTACGTGAATCAAGGAGCAAAAAATGAGTGATAAGTGTCAAGTGTGCCAGGTCAATCCTGCGATTACCGATGCCGTCACGCAGGTCAACGTCAAGGTGGTCGCCGAGGCGCCGGCAATGGCGATGGGCTCGCTGTACCAGGCCCAGAGCCATTCGCTCAGCATCCTGTTCGAGAACGCGGTGCAGCAGCAGTCGCAGGCCGCGATCCAGTCGCAGACGTCGACGAACGTGGGGACGATGCAGCTCTACACGATCGGGCCGGAAAGCGCGGGTGCGGCCGCCACGGAAATCGGCTCGAACGGGATCATCTCCCTGCTGGCCGACGTGATCGCGATTGGCAAGGCGGTGACCCCCTAAGGGGTCAACGCCGTAGTCGAGCGGCGGCGCAAGCGGCACGAGCCGCCCATGCCGCCGCCGTGCCGCGGATCCGCAGCACGGCCGCCGGCACCTGAACAGCGGTGCCGCGCAGTGTTCCGGAGCAACCGACAGAACGGGCCGAGCCAATTCGATGCGGCGCCCGTTCGCAAACCAGGAGAAATACGATGCCAAATGACGCAAACGCCGACAACAAGGACCCGAAGGACCCCTGCGACTGCAAGACGTGCACGGTCAATGCCGCGATCACCGACGCGGTCACGCAGACCAACGTCAAGGTGGTGGGCGAAGCGCCCGCGATGGCAACGGGCTCGCTGTACCAGGCCCAGAGCCATTCGCTCAGCGTGCTGTTCGAGAACGCCGTGCAGCAGCAGTCGCAGGCCGCGGTCCAGCTGCCGACCTCGACGAACGTGGGCACGATGCAGCTCTACACGCTCGGGCCGGCGAGCGCCGGCGCCGCCGCGACGGAAATCGGCTCGAGCGGCGTGATTTCCGTGCTGGCTGACGTGCTCGCGCTCGGCAAGGCGCTTGTCTGACGCGTAACCCGGCGTCGACGCCGGGCGGCGGCCTCGATCCAGGTGGCTGCCGCCCGGCGCCCGGCGACGTGTCGACGCCCGCGACGGCGAGCGAGCGCGCCGCATCGACGGCGCCGTGCGTCGCGCGTCGCCGACCATCCCACTCATGCTTTCGCCGTGACTGCGCCGTAGCGGCGAGCAAACCAGGAGTAACGACATGACGGAACAGGTTTCCGCCGCGATTACCGATGCAGTCACGCAAGCCAACGTCAAGGTGGTGGGCGAAGCCCCGGCCGTGGCCTTGGGCACGCTCATGCAGTCGAACAGCCATGCGTCCGCGATCCTGCTTCACAACGCGGTGCAGATGCAGGCGAACCAGGCGGCGTCCAACCTCGCCGCCACGACCGTCGGCATCATGCAGCTCTATGCCGGCTCGCCGGTGGCGGCCGCCGCCGCGGCGCGCTCGGCGAACGACAACTTTGCGTCGCAGCTGGCCGCCATCGCGCAGTTGATGAACGCCATCAGCCACTGGCGCGGCTGACCTTCACCGCGCGCCGTGCAACCCGGCGCGCGCAACCTCCCCGCGCCGCGGCACGACGCATGAGCTTGCCGGGGCATCAATTGGCGTCGGCGATGTCGCGGAGCTGCTCCGGTTTTTCGATCGTCACGCCGTGCTCGTGAAGCCGGATCAGGCCGTCGCGCTGCATCCTCTGCAGGCTGCTGTTCAGTCGCGGCCGGCTGACGTTGAGCATCGCAGCCAGGATGCTCTGGTTCTCCGGCAGCGGCACCTCGAGATCGTTCCCTTGCATGCGGTTCAGCAGATGGCGCGCGAGCCTTGCTTCGAGCCGGTACAGGCACGCCGACTCGACGAAGTCGCTCAGCTGATGGATGTGCCGGCACAGCTGCTCGTGGATGCGCTCCATGAAATCCGCGTTGGCCAGCAGCGGCGCGAAGTACTGGCGATGCAGCAGCGAAATGCGGCAGTCGGGGCTCAACTGCGCTGTGAAGCTGCGCCGGTGTGCGCGGATCAGCGTGCTTTCGCCGATGAGTTCCCCCGGCACCGAGTGGCCGAGAATGATTTCGCGTCCGCCGGGTTCGTGCAGCGTCATGTAGACGCGGCCGCGGTGCACGAAGGCGACGAAATCTCCCGGATCGCCCTTGAAGAACAGCAGGCGATTGCCGTGTTCGGGCCAGGGCGTGACATGCCGCTCGATATGAGCCAGCAGGCTTTCCGGTAGATCGGTGAGTATCGGTATATTGCGCAGCGTTTGAACGTTAGCAAGGGCAGGCATGTTTTCCGTGCGAGGTTGTTTGACGATGCGGCCACCTAGCGAAAAACGCTGCCTTTGGCACTGCGTGAAAAATGAACAATGAAGATAGCCAGATAATCGGCAAGCAATCCGGATATGGCGGCACTTCGGCGGCAAGGACGCTTGGTCGATCGACGCGGATAGCAGCGCGCGGCTCGCGAACACGTCGCGGCGGCAGTCGTTCTTTTTCATCGCAATGCCGTTATTCACGCCCGGCGGCGCGCCTGAAACGACGGATGGGGCTATGCCGGGGGATTAAAATTTCCGTTCATAATAATCAAGAAAATTTACCGAAACCGATTATCTTGATAACGGTGTTACGCGGGTAACAGCGCCATTCGCGGCATCGAATCGATTCTGTGTTTTCCATGAAAAAGGAAGGCACGGGATGACAACCTCGAACCAGCACGCTGCCCCGACGCCTGAGTCACCGGCGCAGCAGCTCGATCGCACGTGGCGGGAAATGCAGGGGAAATTGCGGCGCCGCGCGCGCCTGCTGTGCAAGGGCGATGTTTACCGTGCCGACGAACTGCTCTCCGATACCGCACTCAAGGTCCACATTTACCTGCAGCGTTCGCCCGAGCGTGTTCAGAACCTGGCCGGCTTTCTCTTTCTGGCGCTGAACCATGCGTTCCTCGATGGCGCGCGCCGCCGTCTCCGCGAAAGCGGCAGGCTCGAATTCGACCCGGACTGGGACGACGATCACACCGTCGAGCTGGCTGGCCACGCGCCGTCGATGGAGCAGCAACTGCTGCTCCGGCAGCTGCTGCTGCGTCTCGAGCAGGCGCTGTCCACGCTCCCGCAGCAGCAGCAGATGCTGTTCACGCTGAAGTTCGAGGAGGACCGCCCCTATCTGCACATCGCGGCGACGCTCGGGATCAACGAGCCGCTTGCCAGAAAGCGCGTCGAGCTGCTGCGCAAGAAGTTGCGCGAGGAACTCGCCTGAGCACGTTCACGAACGCGGGCACGCAGCGTTCCTAACGGCATGCGCGGCGTCGATGGCCTGCCGGCCCGCCGTTCCTTCAATCGCATGCCGGAGCCGAGATCCGAGGAGGCCTCGTGGCAGACAAAGTCAATGAGCAGGTTACCGACGCGCTGACGCAGACCAATGTCAGCGTCGTCGCGGGATCGCCGGCCCAGGCGCTGGGCACGCTTTACCAGATGTTCAGCCAGGCCGTCGGCATCTCGGCGCAGAACATGACGCAGCAGCAGGCGGCGCTGAACCAGATTTCGAACGCCGTCGTGTCGAAGGCGGTGGCCATGATCCTGTCCGTCGAAGCGTCGCCGAAGGGGGCCTCGGGCGGCGCGGCGCATGCCCCGACGGCCGGGCCGCAGACGGGTTCCACGCATTAGGACGCGCTGACTCTCGGGATACCTGAACCATGAACATGAAAGGCATTTTGGGCGGGCGCGGCGACGGCGCGCCGCAGACACCGCAGACACCGCAGACACCGCGCGATGTCGCAGACGCCGCAGCCGAAGCAACGACGCCGGCCGATGTCGCGTCGAACACCGCGGCGTCGAAGGCCGGCGCGCGTACGTGGCCGATCAACCGGCTGCGCAGGCTCACCGATGCGCTGAAGGCGCCGAACCAGATCGCCGATACGGCCGGGTCAGGCGGTTCGGCGCTGCAGACCGTGCAGGCGATCAACGCGGAAGCCGCGTCCTACGCGACGACGCAGATCGCCGTCGGCCCGAACATGATGATCACGCAGGCGGGCGGCATGGTCGCGCAGGCGGCGGCCAACTACTTCGAGGCGTCGACGTCGCTGGCGATCGCGGGCAAGAGCGTGCTGATGAAGGATCTGGCGCAGAAGACCATCGACGAGAACGTGCCCGGGATGGCGATGGATGCGATGGGCCTGCTGTTGACGGACCTGTTCGTCGCGACCGCGGCGATCGTCGCGGGCGCCGCGGAGGCGATCGAAGGGGAGGCCGCGAGCGTCGCGCTCGACAAGATCGACGAGAGCCTGCAGAAGTATCAGGCGCTGCTGGACAAGAAGGGCACGTAGAGCGCGACCGCGCGCGCAGTGGCAAGGAATCAACCGACACGACCCGCCGGGCCATCAGGCCGGATGCGGGATGTGAGCGGCGGGACCGACGCGCGTCCGTTTTCCCGGACACGTCGCGGCCCCGCCACCGGCAGTCCCATCGAGTCAAATGAGGAACCCATGCCCTACGACATTCACAACGTACAAGGTCCCGCGCCGCTGGCGGTTGGCGAGCGCATCTGGGGCGATGCGGCGGAAATCGATTTCGGCGCGATGACGAGCTGCATCGCGCTCGTCGAGCAGACGCCGGGCCAGCCGACGTCGGTGCGCGCAATCCATCTGTCGATCGTCAGCGGCGACGGCACGAAGGTTTACGATCCGTCGGCGAACGTGGCCGGGCAGGTCGAGACGATCATGCAGCAGAGCGGCGACCTGCGTACCTGCCTCGGGCGCATCGATCTCTGGCAGGCCAGCCAGCAGCAACAGCTGCAGGATTTCTTCGCCGCGCTGATGCTGAGCCTCGACATGCAAAACTGGGTGCAGGTGCCGGACGGCAACCTGCGGGTGCGGATCAACGGCGGCGTGATCCAGTATCAGAAGGGCACCGGTCCATGGACCAACGCGTAGCCGGCACAGTACGGGCGCGTCGTCCTGCGCCGCTCGCCGCCCGCGCGACACCCAGCTTTTTGCTCGTCAACACCAACAAAAATCATCATTTCGCCTCCGGCGGTGTGTCAGCAGAATGTCTCCATTCCAGCTCGTGCGACAGCAGGAACGTCGCATCGAGCCGCACTTCAGAAGGAGACAGCCGTGGCAGTCGAAACAACCTCAATCGATACGCTCGTCGTCGGCGCCGGGCAGGCCGGCGTGGCCATGAGCGAGCACCTGGGCAAGCTGGGCGTGCCCCATCTCGTGCTGGAGCGCAGCCGCATCGCCGAACGCTGGCGCACCGGGCGCTGGGATTCGCTGGTCGCGAACGGCCCCGCGTGGCACGACCGCTTCCCGGGGCTCGAATTCGACGGCCTCGATCCCGATGCGTTCGCATCGAAAGACCAGGTCGCGGACTACTTCGAAGCGTATGCGCGGAAGTTCAACGCGCCGATCCGCACCGGCGTCGAAGTGAAGAACGTCGTGCGCAACGCAGGCAAGCCGGGCTTCGTCGTCGTGACGTCCGACGGCACGATCGAGGCGAACCGCGTGGTCGTCGCGACGGGGCCGTTCCAGCGCCCGGTGATTCCGCCGATCGCGCCGGACGACGCACGTCTCGTGCAGATCCACTCCGCCGACTATCGCAACCCGGGCCAGCTTCCGGAAGGCGCGGTGCTGGTGGTCGGCGCGGGTTCGTCGGGCGTGCAGATCGCCGATGAGCTGCAACGTGCGGGCCGGCAGGTCTACCTGTCGGTCGGGCCGCACGATCGCCCGCCGCGCGCGTATCGCGGCCGCGACTTCTGCTGGTGGCTCGGCGTGCTCGGCGAGTGGGACAAGGAAGTCGCGACGCCCGGCCGCGAACACGTGACGATCGCGGTGAGCGGCGCACGCGGCGGCCATACGGTCGATTTCCGCGCGCTTGCGAACCAGGGCGTGACGCTGGTCGGGCTGACGAAGTCGTTCGACGGCGGCGTGGTCACATTCGAACGCGACCTCGCGCTCAATCTCGCACGCGGCGATGAGAACTACCTGTCGCTGCTCGCTGCGGCCGACGCGTATGCGGCGCGCAACGGCCTCGACCTGCCGGAAGAGCCGGACGCGCGCCGCATCCTGCCGGACCCCGAATGCGTCGCGCATCCGATCCTTGCACTCGACCTCGCCGGCGCCGGCGTCACGTCGATCGTCTGGGCGACCGGCTATGCGGTCGACTACGGCTGGCTGAACGTCGACGCGTTCGCGGCGAACGGCAAGCCGCAGCACCAGCGCGGCGTGTCGAAGGAGCCCGGCATCTATTTCCTCGGGCTGCCGTGGCTGTCGCGGCGCGGTTCCAGCTTCATCTGGGGCGTGTGGCACGACGCGAAGCACATCGCCGATCACATCGTGACGCAGCGCAAGTACCTCGACTACCACGATGCGTCGCAACATCGCGCGGCCGCGCAAGCGGCGCAGGCCGACGCGCGCCCGCTCGCCGAAGCGACGAACTGACGAGCAGACACGAACCCGCCGCGCTGCGTCCGCTGCCGGCGCGACGGGTGTTTCCACCGACGATCGAAGGACCTCGATGAGCCAACCTACCCATACGCGTATCCGCATGTTCAACACGAAGGATACCTATCCGAACCAGACGCTCGACAACGACCTGTGCCAGGCCGTGCGGGCCGGCAATACCGTCTACGTGCGCGGCCAGGTCGGCACCGATTTCGACGGCAACCTGATCGGCCTCGGCGACGCGCGCGCGCAGGCCGGGCAGGCGATGAAGAACGTCAAGCAGTTGCTGGAGGAAGCCGGCAGCGACATCACGCATATCGTGAAGACGACGACCTACCTGATCGACCCGCGTTATCGCGAGCCGGTGTACCAGGAAGTCGGCAAGTGGCTGAAGGGCGTCTATCCGATCTCGACGGGGCTCGTCGTGTCCGCGCTCGGCCAGCCGCAGTGGCTGATGGAAATCGACGTGATCGCGGTGATCCCGGACAACTGGCAGCCGAACCGCGCACAGGAGGCGACATGACTTTCTCCATCGTCGGGCGCTGCCCGGAGACGGGGCAGCTCGGGATCGCGATCAGCTCGTCGAGCATCGCGGTGGGTGCGCGCTGCCCGTGGGTGCGTGCGGGCGTGGGCGCGGTCGCGACGCAGAACATCACGCTGCCGGCGCTCGGCCCGCAGATTCTCGACCTGATCGAGCACGAACAGCTCGCGAGCGCCGCGGCGCTCGACCGCGCGCTCAGCGCGAACGGCTGGAGCCAGTACCGGCAGGTCACGGTGATCGACGGGCAAGGGCAGACGGCGTGTTTCACCGGCAAGGAAGCGCTCGGCACGCATCACGCGGTGAAGGGCGAGCAATGCGTGGCGGCCGGCAACCTGCTGGCCGCGCCGGCCGTGATCGATACGATGGTGCGTGCATTCGAACAGGCGCCCGGCCTGCTCGCCGATCGCCTGCTGGCCGCGATGCATGCGGCGATCGCAGCCGGCGGCGAGGCGGGGCCGGTGCATTCGGCCGCGCTGAAGGTGGTCGGCGACGTGACCTGGCCGATCGTCGACCTGCGCGTCGACTGGGCCGATGCCGACCCGATCGGGCAGCTCGACGCGCTGTGGCGCGCATATCGACCGCAGATGCAGGATTACCAGACCCGCGCGCTGAACCCGACCGCCGCGCCGAGCTACGGAGTGCCGGGCGATGAGTGACGCATCGGGCCGCGCGCTGCTCGAACGGCTGATCGCGTTCGCGACGGTCAGCCGCGATTCGAATCTCGAGATGATCGCGTTCATCCGCGACTATCTCGCGGGCTTCGGCGTATCGAGCGAACTGTTCTACAACGCGGAGCGCACGAAGGCGAGCCTGTATGCGACGATCGGGCCGCGCGATCGCGGCGGCATCGCGCTGTCGGGCCACACCGACGTGGTGCCGGTAGACGGGCAGGCGTGGACGGTCGAGCCGTTCCGGCTGACCGAGCGCGACGGCCGCTTGTACGGTCGCGGCACGGCCGACATGAAGGGCTTCATCGCTTCGGTGCTCGCGGCGGTGCCCGCGTTCGTCGCGAGGCCGCTGAGCGTGCCCGTGCATCTCGCGTTCTCGTACGACGAGGAAGTCGGTTGTGTCGGCGTGCGGCCGATGCTCGAAGCACTGGCCGCGCGCGAGCATCGGCCGCGCCTGTGCGTGATCGGCGAGCCGACCGAACTGAAGCCGGTGCTCGGTCACAAGGGCAAGCTCGCGATGCGCTGCCACGTGAAGGGCGCCGCGTGCCACTCGGCGTATGCGCCGTCGGGCGTCAACGCGATCGACTATGCGGCGAAGCTGATCGGCCGGCTCGGCGAGATCGGCGCGGCGCTCGCGCGGCCCGAACGGCACGACAGCCGCTTCGATCCGCCGTTCTCGACCGTGCAGACCGGGTTGATCAAGGGCGGCCGCGCGCTGAACATCGTGCCGGCCGAATGCGAGTTCGATTTCGAGGTGCGCGCGCTGCCGGATTTCGATGCGCACGACGTGCCGAGAAAGCTGCAGGACTATGCGGAATCCGAACTGTTGCCGAAGATGCGCGCGGTGCAGCCTGATACCGATATTCAACTGCAGCCGCTCGGCGCGTACCCGGGGCTCGCGACCGCGCCCGACAGCGAAGCCGCGCGCCTGCTCGCGATGCTGAGCGGGTCCGATGCGTTCGGTACGGTCGCATTCGGCACCGAGGGCGGGCTGTTCGGGCAGGCGGGCATTCCGACCGTGGTGTGCGGGCCCGGCAGCATGGACCAGGGGCACAAGCCCGACGAGTTCGTCACGCTCGAACAGCTGCACGGATGCGACGCGATGCTGAGCCGTCTGGCCGCGCATCTTGCTTCGGCCGCCTGAACCCATAGCCGACACGCACGCGCCCGTCCGGTGGCGCGTGCGTTTTTTCTCCTTCGTTATCGCGCCGATTCCGCGACGATCCGCGCGAGCCGCTCGCGACAGAAATCGACAAACGACTGCGCCTGCTTGGTGAGCTGCCCGCGTTTCAGTCGTGCGCTCACGAGCCCGGACGGGCTCACCGTTTCGCTGAGGCCGATCGTCACGACGCGCCGGCCGTCGTACGTATATTCCGAATACGGGCGCGTGACGAGCAGCGAGAAGCCGAACCCCTGGCCGACCATCCCGCGCACCATCTCGATCGACGGCGAGCCGAACACGATGTTCGGCGTCAGCCCGAGCTCATGAAACAGGCTGACGAAATACGTGCGGCTCGGCTGCACGTCGAGCAGGATCATCGGCTCGACACAGAGGTCGCGCAGCGATACGTGCGGCTGGCCCGCGAACCGGTGGTTCTCCGGCAGCAGCACGTACGGCTGCTGCGGCGGCATCAACGGCTCGGTTTCGATCGTGCCGTCGAGATCGTGGTCGTACATCAGCGCGAGATCGAACGTGCCGGACGTCAGGCCCTGCACGAGTTCCTGCTGGTCGCCGTCGCGCAGCCGGATGTTGACGCCCGGGTAGCGCTCGCGAAACCCCGCGATGAGCTGAGGAAGATAGAGCGGCGCGACCGTCTCGAAGCAGCCGATGTCGATCTGCCCGGTAATCACGTCGTTGTCGGCGAGCGCGTTCTGTTCGAATTCGTGCGCGATGCGCAGCAGCTCCTGCGCTTTCCGGTAGAAGCGCGTGCCGCTCGGCGTCAGCGATACGCCCTGCGCGTGATGGCGGATGAACAGCTTCACGCCGAAGCTTTCCTCGAGCCCCTTGATCGCGCTGGAGATCGACGGCTGCGCGATGAAAAGCTGGCGCGACGCCTCGGCGACGCTGCCGGATTCTACCGTCGTCACGAAGTATTTCAGTTGCCGCAAAGTGTAGTGAGCCACATGCACCTCTGATGCCCGGCCCCGGCATGCCGCCGAGGGCGAATTCTGTCCATGGTTTCGCGTAGCACCTTACCTGAAGAAGCCTGAAGCCGAAATTTCTGCTACAGAGCTTTTTCGTATGTCCCGGAAATATTTTTAGTATTTCTCCGTCGCGGCATCGGGGGCGCACCATCGTCTCCAATCCGGATCACAACGAGGCCGCACACGTGCCGGCGGGACATGTCGTCCGTCCCCGCATGCCGCGTATTGTCCGCTTCGGCCGACAACCGCCGCGCGTGCACGCGGCGCGTCGTCGCTCGCGTATCCGGACCCGATTGCAGGCTCGCGCACCGTCGTGGGCCGGCTGAAACGGCAAGCGCGCATCGCCGCGCAGGACAGGAGACTTCACCATGACGAACGTGGACCGCAACGCGTCCCCGATGATAGAGAAACACACGATCGGCTACGTGCCGCCCGCGGAACGCCACGGCAAGGTGCGCGACCTGTTCACGCTCTGGTTCGGCGGCAACATCGCGCCGCTGCCGATCGTGACCGGCGCGCTCGGCGTGCAGCTCTTCCACCTGAACCTGATGTGGGGCATCGTCGCGATCGTCGTCGGCCAGGCGGTCGGCGGCGTGCTGATGGCGCTGCATTCCGCGCAGGGGCCGCAGATGGGCATCCCGCAGATGATCCAGAGCCGTGCGCAGTTCGGTTCGTGGGGCGCGCTGCTCGTCACGGTGATCGCGGCCGTGATGTACGTCGGCTTCTTCGCGTCGAACATCGTGCTCGCCGGCAAGTCGGTGCACGGCATCGCGGCGTCGGTGCCGGTGCCCGTCGGCATCGTGATCGGCGCGGTGGGCTCGGGGTTGATCGGCATCGTCGGCTACCGCTTCATCCATATCCTGAACCGCATCGGCACGTGGGTGCTCGGCATCGGGATCCTGGTCGGCTTCTGGATGATCCTCACGCACGTGACGACTGACGATTTCCTGACGCGCGGCGGCTTCGACTTCGCCGGATGGCTCGCGACGGTATCGCTGTCGGCGTTGTGGCAGATCGCGTTCGCGCCGTACGTGTCGGACTATTCGCGTTATCTGCCGGAAAACGTCGGCGTGGCGTCGACGTTCTGGGCGACCTATCTCGGCTGCACGATCGGTTCGACGCTCGCGTTCATCTTCGGCGCGGTCGCGGTGCTCGCGGTGCCGGCCGGCGCGGACACGATGGATGCAGTCAAGCAGGCGACGGGCCCGCTCGGACCGCTGATGCTCGTGCTGTTCCTGCTGAGCGTGATCAGCCACAACGCGCTGAACCTGTACGGCGCGGTGCTCGCGGTGATCACGTCGGTGCAGACGTTCGCGTACAAGTGGATTCCGACCGCAAAAACCCGCGCGGCCGTGTCGGTCGTGATCTTCGTTGCGTGCTGCTATGCGGCGATCGGCGCATCGACGAACTTCGTCGGCAACCTCGTCGATCTCGTGCTCGCGCTGCTGGTCGTGCTCGTGCCGTGGACGGCGATCAACCTGATCGACTTCTACGTGATCCACAAGGGCAAGTACGACATCCAGTCGATCTTCATGGCGGACGGCGGGATCTACGGCCGCTTCAATCCGCAGGCGCTGCTCGCGTATGCGATCGGCATCCTCGTGCAGATTCCGTTCATGAACACGCCGATGTATGCGGGCCCGATTCCCGCGCATCTCGGCGGCGCGGACCTGTCGTGGCTCGTGGGGCTGGTGCTGACGTCGCCGCTGTACTACTGGCTCGCGACGCGCGACAGCGCGTACCGGCGCCGGCAGGGCGGTGCGCATCTGCCGCCGACTGCAGCGCAGTAAGCGGGGCGCCTTTCGCAGCGGAGCAGGAAGAGGGGGCCACCGCATCGGTCGAGATGCGGTGGGCCGTGGAAGCGTTTCGACATGACGAAGGCAGGCCCGCGGCGGGTGACGCGCCGCAAGCCTGCGCGTGCATCAGACGGCCGCGGAGCGCGCGACGCGCACCGGCACCGACTTGTACGACGGCGTGCCGCTTTCCTTGTCGATGTAGTCGAGCGGCACGAGCACGTTCGCTTCCGGGTAGTACGCGCCGACCGAGCCCGGCGCGATGTCGTACTCGATCGCGGTGATCTTCTCGAGACGCAGCGTGCGGCCCGACGCGGTGATCGTCTCGATGTCGACGAGGTCGCCGTGTTCGAGCCCGTACTTCGCGAGATCCGCCGGGTTCATGAACAGCACGTCGCGCCGCCCGAACACGCCGCGATAGCGGTCGTCGAGCCCGTAGATCGTCGTGTTGTACTGATCGTGGCTGCGCAGCGTGATCAGCCGCAGCACCTGCTCGGCGCCGAGCACCGCCGCGTCTTCCGCGACGCCCTTGTAGACCGAGAACATCGCCTTGCCGGTCGCCGTGGGCCATACGCGCTCGGTGGGCGGCAGCGGCAGCCGGAAGCCGCCCGGCGTGCGGATGCGTTCGTTGAATGCCTCGAAGCCGGACACCGTGCGGTCGATCAGGTCGCGGATGCGGTCGTAGTCGGCGATCAGGTCGAGCCACGCGACCTTGCTGTTCGGCAGCGTCGCATGCGCGATGCCCGCGACGATCGCGGGCTCCGAGCGCAACTGGTCGGACGCCGGCTTGAGCTTGCCGGCCGACGCGTGGACCATCGACATCGAATCCTCGACGGTGATCGATTGCCGGCCGCTCGCCTGCATGTCGAGCTCGGTACGGCCGAGCACGGGCAGGATGAAGGTTTCCTTCCCGACCAGTAGGTGCGTGCGGTTCAGCTTGGTGCCGAGATGCACGCTCAGGTCGAGCTTCGCCATCGCCGGGAACGACAGCTCGGGATCGGGCAGCGCGACCGCAAAGTTGCCGCCGAGGCACAGCAGCGCCTTCGCGCTGCCGTCGACCATCGCCTGCATCGCCTGCACGGCGTCGTGCCCGTGATGCGCAGGCGGCGTGAAGCCGCATACGTCCTCGATCTTCTTCAGGAATTCGGCCGACGGTTTCTCGGTGATGCCGACCGTGCGGTTGCCCTGCACGTTCGAATGGCCGCGCAGCGGGCAGATGCCGGCGCCGGGCTTGCCGATGTTGCCGCGCATCAGCAGCAGGTCGGCGATCAGGCGCACGGTTGCCGTGCCCTTGTTGTGCTGCGTGACGCCCATCCCGTACGTGACGATCGTCGCGTTCGATTTCGCGTAGGCGAGTGCGACCTGTTCGAGCTGCGCCTGGCTGAGGCCGCTCGCGCGCTCGATGTCGTCCCACGACGTGACCTGCAGATCGGCCGAGAACGCGTCGAAGCCGTTGGTGTGCTGAGCGATGAAGTCGCGGTCGAGCACGTCGCCGCGCTCGGCTTCGAGCTGCAGCAGCGCCTTCATGATGCCCTTCAGCGCGGCCGCGTCGCCGCCCGCGTCGAGCTGGTAGTACGTCGATGCGATGCGCGTCGAGCCGAACGACGCCATCTCGATCATGTCCTGCGGATCCGCGAAGCGTTCGAGCGCGCGCTCGCGCAGCGGATTGAACACGATGATCGGCACGTTGCGCCGCGAGCACTCATGCAGCGTGCCCATCATCCGCGGGTGGTTCGTGCCGGGGTTGTGGCCGATCGAGATGATCAGCTCGCAGTGGTCGAAATCCTCCAGCGATACGGTGCCCTTGCCGATGCCGATCGACTGCGGCAGGCCGACGCTGGTCGGCTCGTGGCACATGTTCGAGCAGTCGGGGAAGTTGTTGGTGCCGAGCTCGCGCGCGAACAGCTGGTACAGGTACGCGGCTTCGTTCGACGCGCGCCCCGACGTGTAGAACTCGACCTGCTCGGGCGGCAGCGCGCGCAACACTTCGCCGATGCGCGCGAACGCGTCGTCCCATTCGATCGCGCGGAACGTGTCGGTCGCGCGGTCGTAGACGAGCGGATGCGTGAGCCGGCCCATGTTCTCCAGTTCGTAGTCCGACATGCGCAGCAGCGACGATACGGTGTTCGCCGCGAAGAACTCGGGCGTCACGCGCTTGGTCGTCGCTTCCCACGTGACGGCCTTCGCGCCGTTCTCGCAGAACTGGAACGTCGACTTGTGTTCCTTGTCGGGCCATGCGCAGCCGGGGCAGTCGAAACCGTCGGGCTGGTTGGTCCGCATCAGCACGATCGGCGCCTCGATGGTTTCCATCTGCGTGCGCACGGCCTCGGCTGTCGCGCGAAGCGCGCCCCAACCGCCGGCGGGCCCGTCGTACTTCCTGATGCCTGGCACTTCGCGTCGATTTGTCATTGTGAATCTCCATGAGCCGGGCCCGGTGCGGGCGGCTCGGGTTGCGCCGTGTCGCGGCGTGGTGCGGCTCCGTCCGTCGGACGGAGTCGGTCATGCGTGCCCCGGGCATGCAGGGCAGGCGGGGGGGTCAGTGCACGTCCTTCTTCGCGCCGGACGGTTTCGCGGCGGGTGTGGGCGGCGGTGCGTCGGCGGGCGTGTCGCCCGTCTTCGCATCGTCGCCTGCCTTGGCCGCCTTGCCGTTCGGTTTCGCCTTGCCGCCGGCGTCCTTCTTCGCGTCCTTCGCGTCCTTCGCTTCCGGCGCGGCGAGCTTGTCGAACTTCACTTCGTCGCTGTCCTTGTCGTAGTCGACCTCGACGCGGTCGCCCGACTTCAGTCGGTCGGCGAGGATCTCCTTCGCGAGCTTGGTCTCGATGGTCTGGCGGATCTGGCGCTTCAGTTCGCGTGCGCCGAACTCCGGCTGGTAGCCGGCTTCGGTCAGGTGCTCGACGAGCGAGTCGCCCATCACGAGCGTGATGTCCTGCGCGGCGGCCGTGCGCACCACGCGGTCGAGCTGGATCTGCACGATCGCGCGGATGTTCTCCTTCGACAGCGCGTGGAAGACGATCACCTCGTCGATCCGGTTCAGGAACTCGGGGCGGAAATGGCCCTTCAGCACCTGCATCAGTTCGTCGCGGATCGCCTTGTCGGTCTTGCGCGCGGCTTCCGGCTGCGTGAGGTTGTCCATGATGATCGCGGCGCCGAGGTTGCTCGTCGCGATGATGATCGTGTTGCTGAAGTCGACCACGCGGCCCTTGCCGTCGGTCAGGCGGCCGTCGTCGAACACCTGCA
>Ga0207695_10001619_pt1 | contig 36517 bp, 36 predicted proteins | sample KBSC54metaG_FD_184354 | JGI IMG/M metagenome (GOLD analysis project Ga0207695, IMG submission 184354) | Corn rhizosphere microbial communities from Kellogg Biological Station, Michigan, USA - KBS C5-4 metaG (SPAdes) (version 2) | ecosystem: Host-associated > Plants > Roots > Rhizosphere > Soil... | reverse complement strand
AGCCGCGATCGCAATCCGGGAGCTCGGGCTCCCGACCTTCGAAGAAGTCAATGCGTATCCCGTGGCACCGAACACAACGGAAAAGGCGACGATGAGCGCGGGAGATAGCCGGAAGGAACGTTCGCCTGACGGGTTGGCCTCTCTCGAACGTTCGACGCCGTAGATCATGACGCGAACTGCCAACAACAATCCGCCAATAAAGCAAACGAGAAAGAGAGCTGTCATGCACCAAGGTACTTGCAAGACGACTTCATCGTCAGGCGCGAAGCCCAGCTTCAAGAAATTCGCATGCCCGCCATTCGGCGTAGTAGAACGGCCGCCACGGCCAGCGGCCGGCGACGAACCCGACGTGGCCGCCATGCTCAGGGAACTCGAGAGAGAGTGAAGGGTTTCCACTCGCAATCTCACGAACTGTGTCGAGCACAGCGGTGGGAAGAAATGGGTCATCGGCCGCACTGAGCAGCAGCGTCGGCAGCCGGATCGCACTCAGAAACGAAATGGAGCTTGAATGCGCGTAGTAGTCGTGCGCGTCGACAAATCCGTGGACCGGCGCAGTGACGGCGTCGTCGAAGTCGAAAATCGATGTGGCACGTTCCAGCTTCGAGCGATCGAACAAGTCGGGGTAACGCTGTAGTTTGGCCAACGCCTTCGGTCGTAGCGTATGGAGAAAATGGCGGTCGTAAACGCGCGAGAATCCCTGGCCGATGAATCTCGCGCCGCGCTCCAAGTCGAACGGAACGGAAATCGCCGCCGCGGCGCGCAGTTGACGAGGTAGGGCCCTCGAGTGCTCGCCGAGAAATTTCAGCAGTACATTTCCGCCGAGCGACACACCAGCGACGACGATCGGCGATTCAGGGTGCTCTCGGATCACGCGATCGAGCACGAAGGCGAGATCCGTAGTTTCACCCGAGTGGTAGAACCGAGGAGCCCGGTTCGGCTCGGAGCCGCAGCCACGAAAAATCATCAGATCGGCAGCCCAGCTGCGACGAATCGCTTCCTCGAAGAACCCGGCGACGTAGTGAGAGCGAACAGTTCCCTCGAGTCCATGCAGAAAGAGCAATCTCGGCGCGCCGGGTGAGGCGGCCAGGCGATGCACCTCGATGAAATCACCATCAGGGGTGTCCCATCGTTCCGTCTGCGTCGGCAACGGCGGTCGCTGGCGAAAAAATTTCCCCCAGAGAGTCTGAGCGTGTGGGCCCGGTACCCACCACGCGGGGCGGTAGGTATACTCGCTTCTTCGGTGAGATGACACGAAATGCGGTTCCAGGCGAGGGGTTGCCTGCGATCAATAACAGCAGAGCGGGGTCGATGGAAGTTCAGGTCTTCGGGACTAGGAAAAGCGCCGACACGCGGAAGGCCTTGCGTTTTTTTGCTGAGCGACGAGTGAAAACGCATTTTGTCGACCTCAACGAACGAGCCGCCTCGTTGGGCGAGCTGACGCGATTCGTCCAGAAGTTCGGGCTCGAGCGACTCATCGACCGCGAGTCCAAGCGCTTCGCAGACCTCGGGCTCTCCCACGCCCGGCTCTCCGATCAGCGTTGGATTGAAAAATTGCTGGATGAGCCTTTGTTGCTCCGAATGCCGCTCGTGCGGAGCGGGAATCTGCTGACCGTAGGGGCAGCGGAAGCAGACTGGAAGACCTGGATAGGCTAGTGACTCAACTCGCGGTCTCAGGAGTCGCCGTCGAGTTTGGCGCGACAAAGTTGTTCGAGGACATCACGTTCACCGTCGCGTCGGGAGAACGCTGGGGAATCATTGGCCGCAACGGGACTGGCAAGACGACGCTCTTCCGTTTGCTGACAGGAGAGATGGCGCCAACGAGCGGCCAGATCGCGCGGCAGCCAGGCATTCGGGTGTCACTATTGGAGCAGCATCGAGACTTCGGCGATGCCGTGACCGTTTGGGAAGCTGCAGCTGGACAGTTCGCGGACCTGCTGGCGCTCGAGCGGTCGCTCCAAGATCAAGCTGGTCGCCTTCAGCATGACTCGAGTGAAGCCGCACTCGACCGATATGGCCGAGACCTGGAGCGCTTCGAACGCGAAGGCGGGTATACGATTGCGCCACGCGTCGACGCAGTTCTGCACGGGCTCGGTTTCGATCCGGCGGCGGCGCGTGCCACACCGGTCGCAGTGCTCAGTGGGGGTGAGCGAGGTCGGCTCGGGGTCGCGCGCCAACTCGTGGCTCCCGCGGATGTGCTGCTGCTCGATGAACCAACCAATCACTTGGATCTCGAAACCACGCGGTGGCTCGAGGACTATTTGGCGACGGTGAGCACGACGGTCTTGCTCATCTCGCACGATCGGGCGTTTCTCGCGGCGGTCGCCGATCACATACTGCATTTCGAAGGCGACTCGGCGAGCGCCTACAACGGCGGATACGCGTCCTTCGTCGAGCAACGAAGCCTTCGGCGTCTGACGCAGCAGCGACAATACGAGCAGCAGCAACGCAAAGTCGCGAGTGAGCGAGACTACATCGCGCGCAACCTTGCGGGCCAAAACAGCAAGCAGGCAAAGGGACGACGCAAGCGACTCGAGCGGATGCCGAGGCTCAGCGCCCCGGTTTCGGACGAGGCAACGATGGCGGTTACCTTCGAGACGGCGGAACGTGGGGGCGATCGAGTCGTCATCGCCGAACATGCTGTGATCGCAGTGAGCGATCGCATTTTGGTCGAAGACCTGACCGCGACGCTCATGCGCGGCGAGACGCTCGGGGTGCTAGGGCCGAACGGATCCGGGAAGTCGACCTTGATCAAGGCGCTGGTAGGTCAGCATCCCGTTGCGCGCGGTGAGCTACGGCTCGGTGGAGGCATCGTTGTCGGATACTACCGACAGGATCTCGCGCAGGTGCCGCTGGACAAGACGCTATATGAGGTCATCAACGATCTTCGTCCAACATGGGATCGGCGGCTCGTGCAAGGACACCTCGGTCGGTTCGGATTTTCCGGCGACGAGGTTCAGCGCCGCGCCGATACGTTGTCGGGCGGCGAACGCGCACGCGTTGCGCTGGCGATGCTGATGCTCAGTCGCGCGAACCTGTTGATTCTCGACGAGCCGACGAACCACCTCGACGTGGAGTCGATCGAGGCGCTCGAAGACGCGATCGACCAATACGAAGGGACAGTGCTCCTCGTGAGTCACGATCGAGAGCTTCTTCGCACGTTGACGACGCGTCTCTGGGTATTGCACGATCGGCACGTCACGGATTTCGCTGACAATTTCGCGGCATGGGAAATCGTGTCGACAGAGCGTCAGCATGCGGCCTCGGTGAAAGCGGCCGAGGAAGAAGCGCTCCGCCGAATGCAGGAGCGAAAAAAGACTGCGCGACGCGGTGAGTCCGATCGAGGAGATCGAAACGCGCTTCGTGCCGCCCGTCGCCAAGTCGAGGAGCTCGAGACTACGATCAACACGCTCGAATCGCGCGTCGACGAGCTCACGCGCAGCCTCGAGGATCCCGGGTTATACACGCAGGCAAACGGACTTGCGCGAGCCACGGCATTCGGCGCAGAGCTGGAGCGGCTCAAGCGAGACCTGGAGCGTGCATTAGAGAACTGGGGGAGCGCGAGCGAGACACTCGACGCGTTGAACGCAGGGACGTCGCGCGGCTGAGCGTTCAATGCTGAGTGTCCTGCTGTGCATGCAGCTCCATGGTGGTGCGGGACGAGCGATGGGGGACTCTGTCTACGCGAGCGCCGCGCTCGAGCGCATGGTTGCGCACGCGGCCACCGAAAACCAGCGGCCGCCGCCCGAATTGCGCTCCTACCGCAGCCACATCGAAACGGAGCTGTCCCTGATTCTGCGCGATACACTCGGGCGAGAGCACACCGCGGAAGTCGAGGAGCTGGCGACGGCGGCGACGTGGGACCGCGGGGGACGTTACGATCTGCACATCGTCGGCTATCGATCGCAGAGCGTTGGTGTCCCCTATTCGACGCTCAGCATTGTCCGTGGCTGGACCGTTCCGTCGCTCTACGGAAACCGTCTGTCGCTCGGAGCGTACTTCGCGCGATCCCAGACCGGCGACACTCTCATCGCCGTGCATCCGTTCGCGTCGGACCGCGATCGTTTCTATCGATTCACTGGCGGCGATACTGTGGCGACGCTTCGTGTCGGTGGGCGCAGCATTCCGATTGCGCGAATTCGCGTCCGACCAAGTCTGCAAGATTCAACCCGGCTCGGCGCGTTCGACGGCGAGATCGACATCGATGCGGACCGCGGTCAAATCATTCGCATGCGTGGGCAATTCGTGATCGCGCGTGGACGGCCGAGTAAGCGGGAGGCGCTGGCGCGTGCAATGGGTGTCGTCGGCGTAGCCTATGTGGAATTCGTGAACGCTGAAGTCGCCGGCAAGTATTGGCTTCCCGCATTTCAACGAACAGAATTCCAAGCGAGCTTTCCGCTTCTTGGACAAACGCGCCCGATCTTTCGGCTCGTGTCGTCGATCGATGCAATCGTCGTCAACGATAGCCTCGGCGCGACTGCCTCCGACTCACTCGGACCTCCGCGCGTTTTCGTCAGTTGGGCGAAAGGCGACAGCGTGAGTCGCTTTGACCAATGGCAACACGACATCGGAACGCTAAGCAGCTCCGTTCATTCGGACGATTTCGCGGACATGGCCCCCGATGCCTGGCGCGCCGACGGACCGCCACGCGTGAGCCTGTTCCCGAATGCGACCAGCAGAATGCTTCGCTTCAACCGAGTCGAAGGACTGTTCACCGGGATCGCTCCCTCGCTCGACCTTCGGAGTGCGGCGCCAGGCGTGAGCATTGGCGGATTCGTCGGCTATGCGTGGAGTGAACAGACCGCTCGCGGCGGCGCTTTCGCGTCATACGATCATGGCCCGTGGACGTTTGGCATGCACGGCGAACGGAGCCTCGCGTCCACGAATGATTTTGCGCTGCCGCTCGATGACGATCCCGGCTTTGCCGCCCTGCTTGGGTCGGTCGACGACTACGATTATGTTGACCGGCGACAATCGTTCGTCTCAGTCACCCGGCTGCTCGGCGTCGTGGACGAGGGACTCGCGACAATTCAATTCGGATTCGCCGACGATCACGGCGAGCGAACCCGATTGTCGCAAGGGTTGTTCTCGGGGCCGTCACGCTTTCGGCAAAACCGCGGCGTTGCCGACGGCGGTTACTGGATTGCCAGAGCCGATCTGGAATTTCATCCGAATGTGACCGGCGACTTTGTTCAGCCCGGCATTGGCGCGCGCCTTCACTACGAAGGCGCGCACGGAGATCTCGACTGGCAACGCGTCGAGCTCGCGCTCTCGGCACGGAAGTATTGGGGGCCGGTATCGGTCGCGATGCACGGCGATGCTGGCGTCGTGTTCGGCGACCACCCGCCGCCGCAAACGCTGTTCGAGCTCGGGGGAAATGAGGTCCTGCCGGGCTACGAGTACAAACAATTTGCCGGCGACCGCGCCGCCCTCTTTCGTTCGTTCGCGAGCTACCGCTTCCCGGTTTGGCGGCGCCCGATGCACTTCTGGCGGAACTACTTCATTCCGGGATTTGGGCCCGGACTCGCGCTGAGTGCACAAGGCGGTTGGACGGAGCTATCGTCGATCGGCGCCCGACAGGCGGTCATGGAGTTAGGCGACGGTTGGAGCCCAGTCCCTGTGTCTCAGCCGACGAACGGAGTCCGCGCGACGGTCGGTGCTGGCGTGACACTCTTCTCGGACCTCATGCACATCGGCGTCGCGCGACCCGTCGACCGCGCTGCGCACTGGAGGTTCGTCGCTGGATTCGGCGCAACGTTCTAAAATTCTCCGATAAATCCGATTTCCGGCTCGAGATGCACGCCGCACTGAGCCTCGACGGCCTTCTGCGCGATGACGATCAGTTCTCTGACATCCCTTGCCGTCGCCCCGCCGAGGTTGACCATGATGTTGGCGTGAATGTGCGAGATCTGAGCGCCACCATGGCGAAATCCTTTGAGTCCGCACTGATCGACGAGTCGTCCAGCCCCGACGCCTTCTATCTTCTTGAAGATCGAACCAGCGCTCGGATGCCAATCGAGCCATGGATGTCTCCCGCCTCGCCAGCTCAAGTTCTCCTGAAGAATTCGGTGCAGCGTGGCCTGGTCGCCTCGAGTGAGATTGAAGGTCACGCTCAGGATGATGTCGCGCCGATGGTGGAAGACCGAGTCGTCATAGCCGAAGTTCACGTAGTCGGACCCGACGACCTTGCGCTCGTTTTCCTCCGACAAGATTTCGCACGACTCGAACACTTCCGCGATGAACATCGTTCGCGCGCGCTCCGGTGCGGGTGACAGAAAGTGGAGATTCTGCCAGACAGCTCCGCCCACCGTGCTCGGAATCCCAACATAGTGTTCGAGACCGGACCAGCCGCGAGCGACTGAATCCTGGATGAGCGTCTTGATGATCGCGCCGCTTTCACTCCAGAGTTGACACGCCTCTCCGTTCTCGCGGAACTCATGTGCCTGCGCGGTGTTTCGGATGACCAGACCGCGAAACCCGCGATCTCCGACCAAAATGTTGGCGCCGAGCCCGAGGACGAAGTAGGGTACATCGTTCTCTCGCGCCGCGAGTACGGCATTCGCGAGTGCCTTGGCCGACGTCGCCTCGAAGTAGAGATCGGCGGGACCGCCAATTCGAAACGTCGTGTAGGGAGCGAGCGGCTCGTTTCGACGCACGTGCGGGGTCTCGAGGCGTGCGGCGAGGCGCTCGAGTGTCCTGGAATCGGAATTGGGCATGTTGAGGATAAAAGAAACTATGGACGGCCCTGTGATGCCACCAAGCCGCGTGTCTTCGCGTCGCCTCCGGCGCGCGAGTGCGTTCGTGATTGCGCTCGGATTGACGATTCTGATCCCGTCGCTGGCCTCCGCGCAGCGGGCAGAACTGGAACGCCACATAAAACGGTCGACGCTACCAAACGGTCTCGAGATCATCGTTGTCGAGAATCATGGCGTGCCGCTCGTGACGATCGAAGCCGACGTGAAAAACGGCTCGTACACGCAGGGCCCAGAGTACGAAGGCCTCTCGCACTTGTACGAGCACATGTTCTTCAAGGCAAACGCCGCCTATCCGAACCCAGATGACTTCGTCGCGCGCGCATCGGAGCTTGGCGCACAGTTTAACGGCACAACCAGCGAGGAACGGGTCAACTACTACCTCACGGTTCCGGCCGACAGCATCCAAGGCGGAATGAACTTCCTTGGTGCCGCGCTAATGACTCCTTTGTTCAGGCAGGACGAGCTCGAGCGCGAGCGTGAGGTGGTGATTGGCGAATACGATCGGAACGAGTCGAGTCCGTTCTTCCAATTCAACACGTCGATGAGCAAAGCGCTCTGGACGACGGCATGGAGCCGTAAGAATCCACTCGGCGAACGTGCGGTGATAGAAAGCACGACGCCCGAAAAGATGCATGCGATTCAGCAACGGTACTACATCCCCAACAACACTGCGATCATCATTACCGGCGACGTGACCGCCGACAAAGCGTTCGCGTTGGCCCGCGCCACGTTCGGCGGGTGGAAGGCTGGTCCAGATCCAACGATTGCAGATCCGATTCCTCCGATTCCCCCTCTCACGCACGACACTGCGCTCGTCGTCGAGCAGTCGATCGGAAGTGTATACGTGATGCTTCAATGGCAGGGTCCGAGTGCGACGCAAGATCCCGCGTCGACCTATGCCGCGGATGTCTTCTCAGACGTGCTCAACCAACCTGGGTCGAAGTTCCAGCAACGGCTCGTCGATAGCGGACTGTTTGAGTCGATTGGCTTCAACTACTACACATTGAACCATGTGGGCCCGATCACCGTCTTCGGGCAAACGTCGCCGCAGCGTCTTCGCCAAGCGCTGGTCGCGTTGCAAAACGAGCTGAAGAAGGTGGACGACCCAGGCTACTTCTCGGCCGATGAGCTCAACGCCACGAAACGGAAGCGGATCATCGGCACAGAGCTTGGACTCGAGCGCGCATCGGGCTTCGCGCAACAACTGGGCTTCTGGTGGGCCGTGACCGGGCTCGATTACTTCTATGGCTACGTCGACACGATGGCCAAACAGACCCCCACCGACCTGCAGGCGTACGCGAACAAGTACATCATCGGAAAGCCGCACGTCGTTGGTGTGTTGCTGTCGCCGGATGTGCGCAAAGCGCTCAACCTCACGCCGTCGAGTCTCCTCGAGACCGCGGTTCATCCATGACGACGGCTTCAATGACGGCCTCGAGAATCATTCGAGCGTTGCTTGTGGCGCTGGTTTTTCTGATCCCGGCGCAGGTCAGCGCGCAAAGCGACACAGCTACGACAAGCTTCGACGTCAACGGACTCAAAGTCATTCTGAGGCGGAACACGGCGAACGACGTCGTCGCCGCCAACGTGTATCTGCTTGGTGGAACGCAGCAGCTCACGCCGGCAATTCAGGGCATCGAAGCGTTCTTGCTCGAGGCGTCCGAGCGGGGCACGAAGAAGTTTCCGCGCGAAACGCTTCGCCAGCAGCTCGCCCGTCTCGGAAGCACGATCGGCATTGAGCCGTCGGAAGATTGGACGTTGATCGGATTTACGACGACACGCGCAGTGTTCGACTCGACGTGGGCGATCCTTGCCGATCGTCTCATGGCGCCGACGCTTGATTCGAGTGAGGTGGAGCTTGTACGGGCGAGAATGATCAGCGCGGTCCGAGACGCCGAAAATAGTCCAGATCCGCTGGTGAGCCGCCTTGCCGACAGCCTCGCGTACGTCGGACATCCATACGGATTCTCGCCGGACGGAACTGAGTCGTCACTCCGCTCGATTCGGCTGACCGATTTGCGGAATTATCAAGCAACGCAAATGGTAACGTCGCGCATGCTCGTCGTGATCGTCGGCAACGTCGATCGAGCCCGCGTCGAACAGCTGGTGCAGAGCACGCTCGCTCAGTTGCCGCATGGCAATTACTCGTGGTCGCCGCCGCACGCGCCGGCACAGCTTGGCCGCGCGCTCGTCATTCACGAAGCACAGCTGCCTACGAACTACATCCGCGGATACTACATCGGTCCCGCGGCGCGTGACCCGGACTACCAAGCGCTGCGCATCGCGACCGCCGTGCTCTCCGGACGTTTCTTCACGGAGATCCGCTCGCGCAGAAACTTGTCATACGAGGTGGAAGCGCCATTTGTCGAGCGCGCAATTGCGAGCGGCGGCGTTTACGTCACTACCGTCGATCCGAACACCACACTCCAGCTGATGCGCGCCGAGATCGACCGGCTTCAGCGCGAGCTGATCGACCCGCGCGGTCTGGAGCGACTCGTTCAGCAATTCATCACGGACTATTTCCTCAAGAACGAGACGAATGGCGATCAAGCCACCTTTCTCGCCCGCGCTCAGATTTATCAAGGCGACTATCGGACAGCGAGCAAGTTCGTCGACGATTTGCGTCGGGTTCGTCCGGAGGATGTGCGCCGCGTGGCGAAACAATACATGCACGACTTCCGATTCGTCTATCTCGGGAAGCCGGATCTCTTGTCTCGCGCGTTGATCGAGCAGTTCTGATCGCGAACGATTGGCAGTCAGCAACCGAACTCGTGGGCGACGGCTTGCGCGTCGAGCGAACCGGAATAAAGGGCGGTTCCGAGCACGGCTCCGGCGAGGCCGCGGTGCTCCAGCGCTCGAAGATCATCCATCGTCGAGACGCCGTTCGACGTCATCACCGGGAATTCGCACGCTTCCGCGACATCCTCCAACAACGCCAGGTTTGAACTGGTGTGTTGCCCGTCGGCCTGGACCGACGCGATGATCAAGCCACCGAGGGGAAGACCTGCCAAGTCGTCGACGAGATCAAGAACGTCCACCGGCAAGCCATGGACCCAACCACGGGTCACGACGCGTCGTTGGCGAACGTCGGTCGACACGAGAAGCAGGCCGGGAAACAGATCCGCAACATCGGCAAGCCAGTCGATCTCATCGAGAGCTCGGCCGCCGAGTACAACGCCGGACGCGCCAGCATCGGCCAAACGTTCGATCTGCTCCGACGATTGGACACCACCGGCGACTTGAATTTCCATCGCGCCGTCGCGGACGATGTCTTCGATCAGACTTGCATTCGCGCTCGACCCCGATTCCGCGTCGCGGTCGACGATTTGAAGGCGACGAAAACCGCGAGCGGCCCACGCGCGCGCGACGCTGACCGCATCGCCGATGGGCAGTTCGCTCGCGTCGGTCTTCAGTCCGGTCGGCCTGATGCGGGTTCGGTCTCTCAGGTCGACGCTGGGAATTACGATCATAAATGAGCTGAAATGGGGGTTCCTGCCGGTCCTCTGTGAGAGCTAGCTCATTGTGCGGGAGGGATGACATTGGAGCGCGTTGCGCCGGTCCGACTTTGTGAATAGTTTCACATTCTCCCGCGCTCATGCGGTGACTACCTAAACGATTCAGCTAGGCACTCCTGGAGGCTCTACGAAATGCGGTTCTACGCACTAGCGCTCGTGGCGAGCGCAGCTGTCCTCGGCGCATGCGGCGGCGGCGAGAACAAAGCTACGGACACGACCAAGGCGCCGCCGGCAGCGGCCGCTACGCCAACTCCCGCACCTGGGGCCGCTGCTCCGGCTGCTGGCGCGGTCGCCAAGGTAGCACCGACGGGCGCGACGGTCGACATTAAGATGGTCGGTGATGACAAAGGCTACCGCTTTGAACCGGCGAGCGTGACCATCAAGCCGGGCGATGCTGTGCGCTTCACGATGGTCAGTGGCGGCCCACACAACGTGGCATTTGATCCGAGCACAGTTCCGGCCGATTCAAAGGCCCAGCTTGATGCGAACATGGATCAGAAGATCTCGGAGCTCTCTAGTCCGATGATGATGAATCCCAATGAGACCTACACGATTTCCTTCGGTGGTGTAAAGCCCGGTGTGTATCCGTTCCATTGCACGCCCCACCTCGCGATGGGGATGAAGGGAACGATCACCGTACAGTAAGCGCCGTTGGATCTTCCGGCACTACCTCGAGCGGAGCCCTTGCGGCTCCGTTCTTCGTTTGTGTTGTGATACAGGTGATTGCTGCCATGGCCCATCACGTGCCAGAGTAGGCGGCGGGTCGTCGGTTTCTTGCGCCACCTTCTCGCGACTGAGAGAATCGCAGCATGCCGCAGATGACCGGAGAATTTCCGCGAGCAATCCCACGGCCGGTATGGTTGACCGCCCGTGCGCGGAACGCCGTGCATCGTCCGGCTTTTATCGCTGCGGTCAGCTTCGGGACGTTCGTGGCCGCTTTGGTCGCGCTCGTCGTCGTTCCTCAACAGACGCGACGCGGCGCTCCGCCATCGCCGGCCAGGGCCATCGGCACGCGTCCAGATACTATGGTTTTCGTCGCCGCGCTTGCGCAGGCGCGAGCTCGGCTCATCGCCGCAGATTCATCGTTGGCCTACGCGCGCTCTAACGCTGCGGCGACGGAAGCGTCGGCGGCGGATACGCTCAATCCACGCCCGCGGCTGCGCCGCGACTCGCTATCGAACGACGTAAGTGATCTCGACGCGCTTCTCGCGCGCGTCGAGATCGCACCGGTGGCGGGTTCCTACCGCGCACTTGGCGAATCGAAGCAAATGGCATCGAGCGCGCGTGCGCGCCAGCTACTCGACTCGTTGGCTGAAGTCGAGCGTGAACGGGAAGGGTTCGGCACGACCGGCGGCGCCGATCCTGTTTACGTCGCTCTCACGTCGAGAGCCACGGAGATCGGTCGCGCAATCCAGACCTTAGGCCAAGCACGTCGCGATTCATTGAGACTAGAGATCGCGAAGTTGAACGCGTCAGCGACGCCGCAAGCAACTGCGCACGGCCCGGTCGTCGATACCACCGCTTGGATTGCCGAACGTGACTCCGCACAAGCGCACTTGCGCGAGGCCGCAACCGCTGTGTCACAGGCGCGCGAAAAAGCGAGAGACTATGATCGAGCCTTAGCGAGCGCAGCCCAAGCCGCGAGTTTCAACGCTCCCCCGATCGCCCTTCTCGGCGCGGCGCTCGTGCTGGGGATCGTGTTGGGATTTGGCTCCGCATTCTATGGCGAGATGCGGCATCCACGCGTGAGTGACGAGCATGAGGCCGAGCGTGTGACTGGCGCGCGAGTCTTGGCAACGATCCGCCCACGTCCGCGAAACCCGGATCGACAGCGGCGGTCCACCGACCGCGATGCACCGCCCTACTTCGATCCCGGAGCAGACGGGTATCAGCTCACCTACCTGCACGTCGCGCGGGCAGGTGCAAGTCGTCTTGTTCTCACGATCGCCGGCGATGACATGGGCGTGGTTGGCGTAATTGCAACGAACGTCGCAGCGATTGCCGCGGATGAGGCGCGCAGCGTGATCATCATCGACGCAGATGCGCGGACGGCTCCCGTCGCCGCCGCGCTACGAATTCGCGCGGAGCCTGGATTCACGGACGTGGTCAACCAGAATGTCGATTGGGCGGAGCTGACGACGCAAGCGATGGTTGGGCGAGATCGCGTCATCGACGTCATCCCGAGCGGCTTGTCATCGGAAGCACTGGATGGAGCGCGGGTCACCGCGCTGTTTCGGCGGGAGGCAACACGACTGTCTCGCCATTATGAAGCAATCATTGTCGTGTCATCGATCGAACAGGCTGTGGCGGGAATTCCGGGTGCTCTTCCCATCCCCGACACGATCTTGTGTGCGCGTGTTGGCCATACGCGACTCGCCGATTTGCAGGCGGCGCTCGACGGCGTCCGCGCGGCGGGTGGTTCGCCCCTCGGCATCGTATTGTGGGACGCACTGCCGCCGGCGCTGCCTACACCGGAGCGGTTAGCGACGTCACCGCGACCGCTGCGCACGGCGGAGATGAAGGCGATCACGTCGTAGCGGTAAACGACTACTTCCTCGCACGTCGCGGTAAGACTAGCATCCGACGTGTGTGGTCAGACACATTTCTTCACGCGGAACAGCAGCACCTCCTGCGGCTCCTCCTCTGGGCCGCCCTTTCGATTTTCGCTGCAACAACGATTGCCGTGACAATCACGGTACGGCGCACATCCTCTGCGCTGCTATCGCACTTCGCTCTACAGATGGCGCTTTGGGGCTCGGCCATCGGAGCGATTGCCGCGCTCGAGTGGCATGGTTTGCATCTGCGCGATGTTTCCGGTGCGGCGAGGGTCGAGCGACTTCTATGGATGAACGTCGGGTTCGATACCGGTTTCGTCGGTATGGGGTGCGTCCTGATGCTTTGTGGCAGAATCCTGGTGCGAAATGCCGCCGCGGTCGGTGCTGGAACAGGAATCCTCGTTCAGGGTCTAGGATTGCTGCTGATCGATCTGCAGTTCGCGTCGATGATATCGAGGTAAGTCGAGTGAAGGTGAGTTAGTGGCGAGGCAGGCATGGCTGAAGCAACCTTGGATCTCCGTCACCATCCGAAGGATCGGGCATACGCACAGTTGCACGCACACATGATAAACGTCATGGCCGGCATCGATGATGAAATTGCCGGGATGGCCACCATGAGCGCGCTGCTCCATCACGCGTTCGGACATCTGTGGACGGGTTTCTACCGGGTGGTGAGCCCGAATCTGCTTCGCGTCGGACCGTATCAGGGCACGGTGGGTTGCCTCGAGATCGAGTTCGGCCACGGTGTATGCGGCAGTGCCGCCGCGGAGCAGCGTACGATCGTGGTACCGGACGTCGAGCGATTCACCGGCCACATCACGTGCGATCCGCGCTCGAAATCGGAGATCGTGTCACCCGTCTTCGATCGTTCGGGCGCGCTCGTCGCGATTCTCGACATCGATTCCACGCGGCGAGCGGCGTTCGACCAGCAGGATGCCGACGGGCTCGAGCGAATCCTTCGCTGGTTCGCCGGTGAGGGCCGCGGTTGACGCGCCGGTTCACGGCGTGTAGGCTGGTGATCCTGCCATGACGATTACCGGATATTCTGATCGCATCAACCATGCGCTCGCGTTCGCGGCTAAACACCACGACCAGCGAGTGCGTCGCGGCACGCGGCCGCCGTACCTCACGCATCCGGCCAACGTCGCGATCATCCTGACGCGCTACGGGCGCGATGATCAAACCGTCGTGAGCGGCATTCTCCACGATGTGATCGAAGATTGTGTGCGTGAGGGCTACACGCGCGAAATGCTCGACCAGCGCATCGCCGACAAGTTCGGCGTCGATGTGCTCGACGCGGTGCTCGCCGTGACGATGCGCCGGCTCGACGACGACGGAGTCGAACTCTCGCACGACGACCGCCGCGGCGATTGCCTGGTGCGACTCGAGCAAGCGAGCGACGCGGCACGGTGGGTATGCGCGGCCGACAAGCTCCACAATGCCTGCACGGTCCTGGCGGACGTTCAGCGAACGATCGACCCGAATAGCGTGTGGAGTCGGTTCACAGGCGGCAAAGATGCGACGATTCGCTGGTACCGCCGAGTTTACGACCGACTGAAAGAGCTTGGTTTCACCGGCGAGATCATGCAGGAGCTAGGACAAGTCGTCGTCGATCTCGAAGCGTGGACCGACGACAGCGTGCCAGCATCCTCCTCGTAGCGCTTACTCGCTAAGCGGTGACAGTTGTCGCCGGCGCATAGTGCGTGGCGACGTATTCCTCGAGAATTTTCAGAAAATCGGGCACAATCGTGTCGCCGCGCAGCGTCGTCATCAGCTTGCCGTCGACATATACCGGTGCTTTTGGCTCTTCGAACGTTCCCGGAAGCGAAATTCCGATGTTCGCGTGCTTCGACTCGCCCGGTCCGTTCACGACGCACCCCATGACCGCGACCTTGAGCTCCTCGACGCCCGGGCGCTGATCGCGCCACGCGGGCATCTGTTCGCGAAGGTACGTCTGAATGTCCTCAGCCATGTGTTGGAAGAACGTCGAGGTGGTTCGTCCGCAACCAGGGCACGCGGTCACCTGCGGCGTGAAGCTGCGGAGCCCCAGCGATTGTAAAATCTGTTGCGCGACGAGAACCTCTTCCGTGCGATCGCCATTGGGCTTCGGCGTGAGCGAGACGCGAATCGTGTCGCCGATGCCTTCAGCCAGCAGAATCGACAGACCCGCGGTGCTCGCGACGATGCCTTTCATGCCCATGCCGGCTTCCGTGAGCCCGAGATGGAGCGGGTAATCGGACCGCGCGGCCAACCGCCGATACACCTCGACCAAGTCCTGTACACCGGACACTTTCGCGGAGATGATGATTTGATCGTGACGGAGCCCGACGTCCTCGGCCAATTCGGCCGATCGCAATGCACTCGCCAACATCGCCTCGATGTACACGGCTTTCGCGTCGACCGGCTCGGCGCGGCGTGCGTTGTCGTCCATCATCTCGGTCAGCAAATCTTGGTCGAGCGATCCCCAGTTGACCCCGATCCGGACCGGCTTGCCGTTGTCGACGGCGATCTGCACGATCGTTCGAAAATTCTCATCCCGACGCTTGCTGCCAACATTACCGGGGTTGATTCGGTACTTCGCGAGCTCGCGCGCGCAGTCCGGATATCTCGCGAGCAACAAATGACCGTTGTAATGGAAATCTCCAACGATCGGGACCTCGACCCCGGCCTCTCGCACGCGTCGCCCGATTTCCGGGACCGCAGCGGCGGCGGCCTCGTTATTTACCGTGACGCGCACGAGCTGCGAGCCGGCGCTCGCCAAGGCGATGACCTGGGCGGCGGTTGCCGGCCCGTCCGCGGTATCCGTATTCGTCATGGACTGCACGACGATCGGGGCGGAAGAGCCAACCGGCACTCCTCCGACTAGTGTCGTCACGGTCCGTCGCCGGCTTCCGAATGGCACGCAGCGCTCCTCGGTGATAGGTGCGAACGAAAGATACTGCGTGAAACCAGCTGCCTACGGCAGGCGCTTGACCGACATTCCCGGCATTGCTACCTTGGCCGGCGCCTGGAACCCGAGAAATCCGGGGGTACCGGACAACGGGCTTCAGCGTTTTCAGCCGCACAACATGGTGTTGTGACGGAGAGTTCTTTCAGGAGTGGGACATGCGCGCGACCGGAAAGGTGAAGTGGTTCAACGACGCCAAGGGTTTTGGATTCATCACACCAGATGGCGGAGATAAGGACTGCTTCGTCCACTACAGCTCCATCCAAGGCAGTGGCTTCAAGACGCTCGCCGAGGGCGACCCTGTCGAATTCGACCTCGTACAGGGTCAGAAGGGACCTGCCGCGGAGAACGTGAGCAAGGTGGCGGCGGGCTGACCGCGCACCATTCTCGATGCGAACACGATCCGCAACGGGGCGCCTCACTGAGGCGCCCCGTTGCGCTGAGATCGACCTATTCACCTCGGCGGCGCGGCGGACGGCCACGCCGTGGCCGACTGCTGGACTCGACCGACTCGCTGACTCGCCGATCGACGTCGCGCTCGAACGCTGAGCGGTCGATATGGAGCTCGAGCCCTGGCGCGACAGAAGCTCGCGCGGCGTCGCTCGCCAAGAGACGGCTCGCCAGTGCCACGGCACTCGAGACGGACAAGCCCAGCTCACGGTTGAGCCGGCGAATCAAGGCGATATGATACACCCCGCTCAAAGTGACTCTTCGAGCGACGCCTTGTCTCGCATTTTCGACGCCCGGGACGGAGAAGTGAGACAGGAGGTTGTCGACCCATTTCGGATCGGCGTCTGCCGCATGTCTAGCGATTTCAACGTGGTAGACTCGCGCCATAATATCCTAGAAAGTAAGGATACATAGCTGCCAGGCAGACAAACGTAAATATCCTATTTCAAGAGGATATTCTCAGTCAGGCCGATCACCCTGAAATCCTTCTGTGAACTCCGACCCCATGATGAAACCGATGCCCTAGGTTGGCACAGATCTGGATGCCCAACCACGACCAACCCCGGAGAACGAAGTGTCACGAATCCTACCGTGCAGCCTTTTCGCAGTCGCCCTGCTTGCAGTGCCAGCGCTCGCATCTGCGCAGGCGAACACAACGCATTTCAACGTGGCAGCCGGACTGACTCTACCGACCGGAGCCTTCGGGGATCGAAACGACGCCGGTTACAACGTGATCGTTGGACTCGGAATGAAACAACCCGGATCTTCCCTCGGCTTCCGCGCCGAAGGGATCTATAACGAGTTCAATGAGCACGGCACGAGCGACAAGTCGCACGCGAGCGGCATCACAGCCAACGCGATCTATGACCTCGCCGCGGGCAGTCGCAACAACACGAGCAGCCTGTATATCATCGGCGGCATCGGCTATTACAGCACGCGCGAGCCATTTTTCTCGACCGAAAGCCAGACCAACATCGGTTGGAACGTTGGCGGCGGATTTGAATTTCCGCTGAGTGGTTTCTCCGCCTATGTCGAAGCCCGCTATCACACCGTCTCGAATACGGCTGTTCGCTTCGTGCCGATCAGCTTCGGCGTGGCATTCTAGTTCTCGTAATTGCGTTTCCTAAAACATCGTCGACTAGACGAGCGCCTTCTGTGCAGCTTCGAGCTGTGCACGGACGGCGCTCGGACCGGTCCCACCCTCGACCTCGCGTTGCTCGACGGACTGCAAGGCAGACAGCGCGTCGAATACGTCGTGCTCAAAGAGAGGATGGGCCGCCGAAAATGCCGAGAGTGGCAGCGTGTGCAGATCGAGGTCGCCTTCCTCGCATTGGCGGATCAAACGGCCCACCGCGCCGTGTGCCTCGCGGAAGGTCGCGCCCTTACGAACGAGGTAATCCGCGAGGTCCGTCGCCATCATCGTGCTCGAGAGCGCGGCGCGCATACGCTGCGTATCGAAGTCACACTCGGCGAGTGCGCCGGCGACTGCCGGCAACACCAGCAGCAACGTGTCGACCGCGTCGAACAGCACGCGCTTGTCGTCCTGCAAGTCCTTGTTGTAGCTGCTCGGCAATCCTTTCAGCGTTGCGAGCAGCGTCGTGAGGTTCCCTAGCATCCGCGCGGCAGACCCACGTGCAAGCTCAAGCGCGTCGGGGTTGCGCTTCTGCGGCATCATGCTCGACCCGGAAGAATAGGCGTCGCCGAACCGGACGAAGCCGAACTCGCTCGAGCCGTAGATGATCAAGTCTTCGGCAAGACGCGACAAATGCGTGCCGATCATCGTCGCGCAAAACAGGAGCTCCGCGACAAAATCGCGATCGCTCACGGCGTCAATCGAATTTTGCGTGAGTGCGCCGAAGCCGAGGCTTCCCTGAAGGAGCACGCGCGAGACCGGGTACGCGCATCCGGCGACCGCCCCCGAGCCGAGTGGAAGAACCCCGGCCGCGCGCTGTGCGGCGCGGAGCCTGGTGCGATCACGCTCTAGTGGCCAAAAGTGCGCCAGCAGCCAGTGCGCGCCAGAGACCGGAATGGCTCGCTGCATGTGCGTGTATGACGGCATCAAGGCCGTTTCCAGGCCGTGCGCCTGGTCAATCATCACTTGCTGTAGTTCGCGCACGGCAGCATCGAGACGAATCGCGGCGTCCATTGTCCATAGGCGCGTCGCCGTCGCCACCTGATCGTTGCGACTTCGACCCGTGTGCAGCTTGGACGCGGTGTCGCCGATTTCGTCGTGAAGGAGCCGGTCGATCAGCGTGTGGACGTCTTCATCGCCCGCCACCGGTTGCTCCCCGGCGTCCAGACGTGCGGCGACGGCATCGAGACCTGCCTCGATCTCATCACATTCGTTGAGCGTGAGAACGTTCGCTTTGTAAAGCGCCATTGCCCATGCCTTCGACAGCTGAACGTCGAAGGGCCACAAACGAAAATCGACGTCGATCGAGCTATTGAGCGCATCGAACGCTGGAGCCGGTCCGCCGGCGAAGCGACCGCCCCACAACTTGTGTGATTTTGCCGACGCCGCGGCGAATGCCACCGTGGTCACGCGATCTGAAGCGCCGGCTCGGCCGGTGCCTCCTCGACAACGGACGCCGTGGTTTGGGTGAGGCCGAGCTCCTGATCCTTGAGCGCGCGCACGCGCGCGGGCAGCGCGAAGAGACGGATGAAGCCTGCGGCATCGCTCTGCTCATACACATCGTCTTCGCCGAAGGTGACGAATCGTTCGTCGTAGAGCGCATGCTCACTTTCGCGACCAATGACGGCAGTCGAACCTTTGTAGAGGCGCAACGAGACCGTTCCGCTCACCCGCTCCTGCGTCACGTTCACGAATGCGTCATACGCTTCCCGTTCCGTCGTCCACCACCGGCCTTCGTAGACAAGGTCCGCATACCGGGGCGCGATCATGTCCTTCGCCGCAAGTGTCCGGCGATCGAGAACGAGCTGTTCGAGCTCGGAGTGGGCCGTGTAGAGCAACGATCCGCCAGGCGTCTCATACACGCCACGCGACTTCATTCCGACGAGGCGATCCTCCACGAGGTCGACGACGCCGACACCGTGCTTTCCTCCAATGGCGTTGAGGACGGAGATGAGCTCGACGGGAGCAAGACGATCGCCATTGACCGAAACCGGCGTCCCGCTCTCGAATCCGATGATGACCTTCTCGGGAGTGTCGGGCGCCTTGGTGACCGGACGCGTGAGCATCAGGAGATCATCGGGCGGAGCGGCGTTCGGATCCTCGAGCACACCGCCTTCGTGTGACAGATGCCAAAGGTTCGCGTCGCGCGAATAGATCTTCTGACGCGTCGCCACGATCGGAATGCCGCGTGCCTCCGCGTATGCGATCGCATCCTCCCGGCTACGAATGTCCCATTCACGCCACGGAGCGATGACCGGAAGCTCGGGAGCAAACGCGGCGAACGTCAGCTCGAAACGAACCTGGTCGTTTCCTTTGCCTGTGCAGCCGTGCGCCAGGGCATCGGCGCCGACTTGCCGGGCGATCTCCACTTGACGACGTGCAATGAGCGGTCGAGCCATTGAAGTACCCAATAGGTACTTGCGGTTGTAGATCGCCCCAGCGCGCAACGTCGGGTAGATGAAAGATTCGACGAATTCTTCGCGGAGATCCTCCACGTAGCATTCGTCGGCGCCGGAAGCGAGCGCCTTTGCCCGAACGCCCGACAACTCGTCGCTGCCTTGGCCGATGTCGGCGGCGACGCAGATGACACGAGCGCCGCCGTAATTCTCCTTGAGCCAGGGTACGATGATCGAAGTGTCCAGTCCGCCGGAATAGGCCAGGACGATGGTGCGGGGCATACGCGCTCCTCGGTTCGCAAGTTTATGCATTCAGAGCGCATATCTAATCACTTTTTGACGCCGAGTCAAGTGAAGCTACCGCCGAATCTTGCCTCGGCGCACTGCTCATCCTGCCCCGCGAGCCAGAGCAACGAGGCGATCGCTCAATACTTGCCGCGCCTCGGCCGAGCGACACACGATGAGAATCGTGTTCTCGCCGGCCAGCGTTCCGATGATCTCGGGCCAACCCTGCGCGTCTACCGCCTCCGCAATCGGCTGCGCGCCGCTCGGCAGCGTATGGAGCACGATCAGCTCGCCGACGCCGTCGATCCGCGAGAAGAGCTGAGGTAAGAGGCCGTCTAGCGAAGGTTTAGAGTCGTCGGACACCATCGCCGGAAGCAAATACCGTACACCGTCCTCTGACGGCGCTCGCACCACGCCCAGGTCGCGAAGATCGCGAGACAACGTCGCTTGGGTAACGGTCAGCCCCTTTGTGAGCAGAAGCTGCTTCAGCTCCTCTTGGCTCGAGATCCGGCGGCTTCCGATCAACTGACGCACGGCGTTTTGTCGATCGCGCTTTTTGCTCATCGAAGTCTTGTGGTGAGTCGTCGGGCACGCGCTGGGCTAACAAAGTGACGCTCGGAAGCATTGACTTCGGAAGTATGCATCGTTATGCATTGTTTGTGAATAAGATTCCTGTCGGCGTGCTCGGGGCCAGCGGTTATGCGGGCCGCGAGCTCTGCGCACTCATTGCGGGCCACCCGAGCCTGTCGCTCGCCTTTGCTACGGCGAACGAACAACGCGGCGTGACCACTCGGGTCGCCGGACACAGCATCAGGTTCGTCGCGACCGAGGATGCTTCGTTGGGCGACGCTGAGTTGGTGTTCAGTGCGTTGCCGCATGGGGCCTCGAAGGATTGGATGGCGCGCGCGCAGGCATTCGGCGCTCGCGGGGTTGATCTATCGGCGGATCTGCGGCCTGGCAACGGCTGCGAAGGAATAGCCTATGGACTCACCGAGCTCAATCGTCAAGTCATTGTTGGCGCGAACGTCGTCGCGAATCCTGGATGCTATCCGACTTCGATTCTCCTCGCACTCGCGCCGCTCATCAAACGGCAACTGATCGCCGATGGCGCGACGATCGTTGCCAACTGCGCCAGCGGCGTGACAGGCGCGGGCAACTCTCCAAAGCGCGAGCTGCTGTTCGCCGAGGTGAGCGAAGATTTTCGCGCGTACGGCGTGGGCAATACTCATCGTCATGTCAAGGAAATGCGCGCAACGCTCGAGTCGTGGGGAGCGAACGCCGATCTCATTTTCACCCCGCATCTGCTGCCGGTCGCGCGGGGCATCCTGTCGACGATCACCGTACCGCTGACCGAGCCGCTCGGCGACACGCTGGCGCCGTGGCGCGACGCGTACGGAACGGAGCCGTTCATTGAGCTATCAGAGACACCGGTGTCGCTGCGCGACGTTCTGCATCGCAACGTCGTTCGAATTTCCGCGACGCTCCTCGAGGGAATGCGGACGCCGACGCTGCTGATCACATCCGCGATCGACAATCTCGTCAAGGGCGCCGCCGGCCAGGCGGTGCAGAATGCGAACCTGATGCTCGGCCTCGACGAAACCGCGGGGCTCCCGGCATGACTCGCGTCATCAAGATCGGTGGACGTCCGCAGAGCGATCCGCGACTGGCCGATGCGATTGCGTCGGGGTGGAATCGCGGGGCCCGCGAGCTGGTGCTGGTCCATGGCGGCGGCGACGAAGTCACAACGCTGCAGGCGGCGCTTGGCGAGAAGAGCACGTTCGTCGATGGTCGGCGAGTCACGAGTGCCAAGGATATCGAGCTCGTGCGAATGGCGCTCTCCGGAAGTGCGAACAAGCGTCTCGTCGCGTTGCTGGTGGGAAATGGAATCGACGCCGTTGGGCTCTCAGGGGAAGACGCTGCGCTCATCGGGGCGTCGGCGGTCGACATCGAGAACCTGGGGTACGTCGGCATTCCGAAAACTGTGAACGTCGCATTCTTGCGGCATCTCTTATCGGGCGGCTACTTGCCAGTCGTGTCGCCCGTCAGCCGCGACGGCAGCGACGCAAACGGCGGCGCGCTGAACGTCAACGGAGACGATGCGGCCGCAGCGATCGCCGTGGCGATGCATGCCGCTGAGCTCTTACTCGTTGCCGATGTGCAGGGCGTCCTGTGTAACGGCAGAGTGATTCCAGAACTGACGTCTGCTGCTGCGCGCCAGCTAATCGCCGATGGGACAGCGGCCGGCGGTATGCGCGCAAAGTTGCAAGCAGGCCTTCGTGCAATCGAGGGCGGAGTACCGCAAGTCCGAATTTCCGATCTCGCCGCGATCGCCGATCACACGCGCGGTACCACCCTACGAGGCATTGGAGAACTGACATGACGCTTGCCACAACGCCGACCGTGGATGCGCTGCTTGGCAACTACAAGCGGGCTGCAGTCGACTTCGTCGACGGCGATGGCGTCTACCTGATCGATGCCGACGGAAAGCGCTATCTGGATTTCGTCAGCGGGATCGCCGTAAACGCCCTCGGATACGGAGACGAAGGTCTGCGCGCCGCTCTGCACGGAGCGGCCGACGGCCTCATTCACGTTTCGAACCTTTACGCGACGCCGGCGGGAGAACAGCTCGCGGCGACGCTCGTCGAGCTTTCGTTTGCGTCGAAGGCGTTCTTCTGTAATTCGGGGGCGGAAGCCAACGAAGGCGCGTTCAAGTTTGCTCGTCGCTGGGCCCGCACGCGTGGCGACATGAAGCATGAAATCTTCGCGTTGCGCGGTTCGTTTCACGGGCGCCTGTTCGGGACGCTGGCGGCAACCGATCGGCCGTCATATCGGCTTCCGTTCCGTCCGCTCGCGCCTGGAATCTCGATCGTTGAGAGGGACATCGAAGACCTTGCCATCGCATTGAGCCCGGAGACGGCAGCCGCGGTAATCCTCGAGCCAATACAAGGGGAAGGCGGCGTTCGGATGCTCGACGCCGGCTTTGTTCGAGAGCTTCGGGCGCTCACCAAGGAGCGCGACGTGGCCCTCATCTTCGACGAAATCCAGTGCGGCCTCGGTCGGACGGGAACGCTGTTCGCCTATGAGCATTTTGGCATCGAGCCGGATATGCTCACGCTCGCGAAGCCAATCGCCGGTGGCTTGCCGATGGGTGCGGTGCTCGTCACCGAGGAAATCGCATCGACCATCAAGCCCGGGGATCACGGAACGACATTTGGCGGAGGGCCATTCGTTGCGTCGATCGCGAACTATGTCGTGGGTCGTCTCTCGGATCCCGAGCTCCTCCGCGGAGTTTCGCAAAACGGAGAATGGCTCGGGAAGCAGTTGAATGAAATCGCGCATCGCACGGGACGCATTCGTGCCGTACGCGGTCTCGGCTACATCTGGGGTATCGACGTGATGGGTACTGCCGCGCACGTCGTCGCCGAGGCTTTCGCGGCCGGCTTGCTGACATGCTCCGCGGGCGATTACACCGTGCGGTTGCTGCCGCCGCTCGTTGCCACGCGCGACGAGCTTGCGCTTGGCCTTCAGATCCTCGAAGAGATTCTCTGATGACGGCGGACATCGTCATCCGGCGCGCGCGCCCGGAAGACGCGGAGGCGGTGTCGCGGCTGATCGCGGTGTTCGCCGACGAAGCGCTTATGCTTCGGCGAACACCGGAGATGGTGGAGCTGGCGATCGACGACTATGTCGTCGGTGAAGCACGCCGCGGCGAGATTGTCGGCTGCGGGGCATTGAAGGAGTACTCGCCGTCGGTAGCCGAGGTAGCGGCGATCGCGGTGTCGCGCGAGGTGCATGGCTGTGGCGTGGGGAGAGCGATCGTCGACGCGATCGAGACGCTGGCGATGAAGCGCGACATCTACGACGTGTTTGCCCTCACACTTCAGCCGGCGTTCTTTTCGGCCATAGGCTACCAGCGCGTCGACCGTGCGCGTTATCCGGAAAAGATTCGCCGCGACTGCCTTGCCTGCGCGCGCCGCTTCGCGTGCAACGAGATCTGCTTCGCGAAGAATCTTCGTCTCGAAGCGCGAGCGGCCGTGGCCGCGTAGGCCGATGCGCAGTGTCCGCCGGATCTGTCCACGCGATAGATTTCGAGCATGAACCGGCCGAGTCGTCGCGTGGGGCTCAAAGGCCTTCGTCAGGCCTTCGACGAAGTGCGCTTCGGTGCTGAGCGGACGCTCAACCTTCGAGAATCACTTCCGACTCCGGATGCCGCTACGGTCCGGACCGAAGCCTGGTTGCGGCAACAGCAAGTCGATCGCGCCGATGAGGTGTTGATCATTACTGGGCGCGGAAATCAGAGCGACGGCGGGGTCTCGGTCGTTCGCGAGGCTGTCATTCGTTTGTTGCACGTGCTCAAACGCCGGGGTGTAATTGCCGGCCATCAAGAGCACACGCCCGGATCGTTCGCCGTCACGCTCGCGCCGCTTTCGGCGCTCTGGGAATCGCCGCGACGAAACCGCGGGCGAGGTATCGCGCCGCCTCCAGCGAATCCGCCGTCTCTGGAGGAACTCGATGAGGAGACGCGCACGATGCTGCGGAATTTGGCGGAGCGCGCGTTGGAGGGGCTTGGCTTGAAGGACACGGCAACGTTTCTTCAGGGCGAAATGCTTCGACAGTTCAGCGCCATCGCCGCCACTGTCGGCGACGCTCCTGGTCGTGAGGATCGTCTCCGCATGGCGATTCGCGCGGCGCTCGATCAACACGAGTGAGCAGCACGTCCGTCCGTTCGGCTCTTTGGTTCACCCATCTCACACGGAATCTCCACGTGCGAATTCGCATCGTTCTCGCGCTCCTCGGCTGCGTGAGTGTATCGGCGGCCGCGCAACAAGGCTTGGTTGGCTACACGGCGACCGGTGCCGCGCACGAACGGGACCTTGAAGCAAGCGCCATCAAGCGTCCTTCGCCCACGAACGCAGCCGCGTATTCGAAGGAATTGTCGCGCGAAACGCACGTTGCTGGCACGCCAGCTCAGGCACGCACACGCGATTACGTCCTCGAGCAAATGAAGCGCTGGGGGCTCGAGACGGAGACGCGCGCGTACGACATCTGGATGCCCCAACCGACGTCGGTCCGCGTCGCGCGCGTTTCTCCGCAACCCAAAGAACTTTCGCTCGCGGAGCCGGTCGTTGCGGAAGATCCGACGTCGAAGCTGTGGCAGTACCCGACGGTGAACGGGTACAGCGGGCAAGGCGACGCGACCGGCGACGTTGTCTACGTCAACTACGGACTCATCGAGGACTACGCACAGCTCGACTCGATGGGTGTCTCTGTGAAGGGAAAGGTCGCGATCGCGCGTTACGGACGTTCGTTCCGCGGCATCAAAGCGCGAGAGGCGGAAAAGCACGGAGCGATCGCACTGCTGATCTACAGCGATCCACAGGACGATGGCTACGTCGTCGGCGATGTCTATCCGGACGGACCGATGCGTAACAGCGCGGGAGTGCAGCGCGGAAGTATCCTCAATCCCGACGGCGACCCGTCGACGCCGGGCTATGCCAGCAAGCCGGGCGCACCGCGCCTTCGTCCAGAACAAATGGAGATTTCGCACATTCCTGTCGTTCCCATCGGCTACGGCAATGCGAGCGAGCTTCTCCGATTCGCGCGCGGCGCCAGCGTGCCGCGCGGATGGCAAGGCGGGCTGCCGTTCCACTATCACGTCGGCCCAGGACCAGTGCGCGCTCACGTTTCCGTCAAGGACGATCGGGCCACGAAGCCGATCAAACCGATCTACGATACCTTCGGCGTCATCCGTGGCAGCGAGTTCCCCGACGAGCTCGTGATCATTGGTGGGCACCGTGATGCCTGGGGACCCGGCACTGCCGACAACGTGAGCGGAACGGTGAGCGTGCTCGAAGCCGCGCGGGCGGTGGCGGAAGAAATGAAAGCTGGAGCTCGTCCGAAGCGAACGATCATCTTCGCCACGTGGGACGCCGAAGAGTGGGGCTTGATGGGCTCTACTGAGTTTGTCGAAGACGATTCGCTGCGGCTCGCACACAACGCGGTGGCCTACTTCAATCAAGACGTCGCCGCCCAAGGACCGAGGTTCAGCGGAGGCGGATCGCCATCGTTGCGCTCAACGCTGCGAGACGTCGCGCGGCTCGTGCCGGATCCGAATGGCAAGGGGAGTGTCTACAGCGAGTGGCGACGAGCGAACGCAGTTGCCGACACCACGGAGCCGGCGATGGGCGATCCCGGCGGCGGTTCGGACTTCGCAGGATTCTACAATCACCTCGGCATCCCGATCGCGGAATGGGGATTTGGCGGTCAGGGCGGGGTCTACCATTCTCAGTACGACAGTTATACGTGGATGACGAAGTTCGGTGATCCGGGTTTTCACTATCACGCGGCGGCGGCGCGCATCGGCGCCGCGCTGGTGCTGCGTATGGCGAATGCCGATGTGCTTCCGTACGACTACGTCGAGTATGCGCAGACCATGCGTCGCTATCTCGATCCCATCGACCGCGCAATTACCGGACGCCACTGGAATGCTCCGACAACGGCGCTGCGTTCCGCGATCGACCGACTGCAGCAAGAGGCAGCCACATTCAATGCCGCGCGCGACTCGGCGCTGACGGGAATGCCTGCGACAACGACCGTCAAGCGGACGAATGAGGCGTTGATGCAAGTCGAACGCGCGTTGACGCGACCGTCCGGACTACGCACGCGTCCGTGGTTTCGCAATCTCGTGTACGTCGCCGACGAGAACAACGGATACGCGAACATGGCGCTTCCATCCGTCAACGAAGCCATCCGCGCCGGCGATGAAGCACTCACGCGGGCGGAAATTCAAGATCTCGCATCACGCTTCGATGCCGCAGCGAAAGCACTGTCCGACGCGCGCGTGGCAGTCGGCGCGCGCTAGGAGCGACTAAGGACTCGTCGTTGCCGCGGGGCTCGACGGCTTATTCAGCGATCGGCTCGCGACGACGGCGATTATCGAGCTGGCGACAATGGTGACGGCGACGGCGAACAACACGAGTAGGACGTAGCGAAACGGAATGCGTTCGGCGAGCTGCTCCACGATTTGTTGCGACGGTCCAGTGTCGACGTTCGCTGGCTGTTCGTCAAAGTCATCCGGCTCGATTTCCACGAAACGCTCGGGTGGTCGCACCGTCGGTGGCTCGGAGATCGGCCCTCGAACCGCCGGCGTCGCACGGGGAGAAGGTCGACGCCGCGCGACATACGCGCGTGGGAGCACCTTGCCCTCGGGATCTCTGGCGATGGGAACCGAGCCGATAACGGGGCGCCCGAGGCTCGACGTGCCCGGGTTGCTCGTGCGCGGTTGCCGCGGCTCAGGAACGGTCGCCAGCCCGCGAACTGGACTGATGCGATGCCCCAATGATGATGCGTCAAACCCGCGAGGCGGTGTGTTGAGCGTCGGCGTCGGCGAGTCCATCGGGACGGAAACGACGTCGATGGGAGCGCGCGGCGCCGCCGGTACGGCGAGATCGAGCTCGATCGGCGCTTGTTCGTCGACGACTGGAATCGTCGCGCGCGGTGGCTCGAGTGCGACGACTTTCTGCCGCGCCAGTTTGGGCGCACCATCAGGCAGCGCCCCGCTGCAGACGCAGCCGAGGCGGGAAGAGGCGTCGATCAGAATATTCTTATTACTCAGCAGATGCTGTGCGAGCTCGGCGGCGAAATCTTCGCCCTCGAGCTCGACGAAGGTGCGGGCGCCGGATTCCGCCCACAGCACGTCGGCTGCTGGCACTCCGCCCGGTTGCGAGCGAAAACGGCGTCGATCCGGCGGAATAACAGATTCGAATATTCGCGGTTGATCTTCGAGCGCGATGTCTCGCTCGGCGAGCATCGCGATGAGCGCTTCGGGGGTCATCCGAATATCGATCGTCTCATCGACCGCACCCGGACAACTGCCGATGTAAGTGATTCGTGTGCGAGTCGGTTGTGAGAGCGTGCGAATGTAGCGCGCGACGGCGACGGGCGGCGGAACGAGGGCGAGCATCACGGGCCGGAGGTCGCCACCGACGGTGAGTAAGCGATGCGCGACGATCGGGCAGCTGCATTGGATGACAGGTCCCGTGCCGAACTTCGGAAGTCGACGAAGCACGGCGGCCGCGAGAATTTCGTCTCCCCAGCTTGCTGGGACGACATTCGCGAAGCCGGCCCGCAAGCACGCGTGCGCGAGCTGCACCGGTGTTGCTGGTGAGGCAGCCAGCAGCGCATCCGTACCGAGAATGACAATCGGCACGGTCTGTGGAGCAGTCTGCTGAGTCGGTGTTGGAGCTGCCACCGCGAGAGTCATGAATGCGCGTGCGTTGAAACTGAAGTCAGACGTGAGCGAACACTGCTATTTCGCGGCCGGCTGACCAAACCCATCAACTGAGGCTCGAAAATCCGAACTGTCAAGGGCGGCCCGGACATTGCAACCCAAGGGACCCGTTGCGGGATGTGAGGATGGCTGTGGGGGAGTCCAACATGGGGTTCGCGCGACTCAATGACGCCGAGCGAGAAGCGATCACGGCGTACGCCGCTCGCGCAACGTGGCCTGCGGCCTTTGCAATCTATCAACGTGGTGCCGTCGCGGACGGATTGTTCATCGTCACTCGTGGCCGCATCGTCCTTCGGAGTCGGGTTCGAGCCGGGCGAGGCTTCGTGCCATGGATCGCCAGTCCCGGCGAAACGTTCGGATCTGAAGGACTCTCGCAAAACGCGCGCTACGCCACTGACGCCCGCGCCGACGAAGAAAGTGAGACGCTCTTTCTCAGTTCGGCGCGTTTTCGGGCATTCGTCCGGGAACAACCACAGCACTCGCTCGCGCTGATCACGCAGTTGATGGGTGAGCGCAGCGCGCTCCTCGACAAACTCCGGGAACTGACGACCCTCAGCGTCGAGCAGCGATTGGTATCCACGTTGATCCGCATGTCGAGCAACAATACGTTCACGCGTGAGGACGGCCGCATCGTATTGTGTCCTTCACGCTATCGGTTGCTCTGTGAGCTGGTTGGAGCCACACGTGAATCCGTGTCGCTCGTTCTCGGCCGCCTCACGGGAGAAGGACTCGTGGAGCGCAAAGGGACGACATTGATCATCGCTCCGCCGACACGACTGGCGGAACGCCTTGATGGTGGCTTGGCCGACAACGAGTTGGCGTTCCCCGCATTGAACGAGGCTGAACAAGCGCTTCAGTAGCTTTGCCCGCCGGATCGTGATGCTAGATGCGCCCGGCGCCGGCTGGGCGCATATATTTTGCCCGCCTTCGCCCGGCGGAAACAACTTTCGACGCAGCACTTACAGGAATACTCATTGGCAGTGCTGACGTGATCATTGTTGCGCTCCTGGCTCTCCTTGTTGTAATCGTTTCGTGGCGGCGATCGGCGTACTTGCGCGCTGCGAAGGCGAACCTTCGGCAGCGGCCGTTGAACGACGACGGCATCGTCATCGGCGCCGAGGGATTCGTTCTCGAACGCGCCAACGCTCCGGCGGTCCTGCTACTCCACGGCGCCGGCGATACGCCCCAAACGCTTCGCTATCTCGCGGATGCTCTGCATGCGCGTGGATTTCACGTCTCAGCGCCGCTGCTTCCCGGGCACGGCCGAACCATGCAGGATTTTGCGCGAGTCCGCGCTGACGATCTGACAGCTGCGTCCCGAGCGCACTACGACGATCTGCGGCGATCGCATTCGTGGTTGGGCGTCATCGGCATATCGATGGGCGGCGCACTCGCGGTGCAGATCGCCGCGGCGGACAAAGATCTGCCCGCGCTCGGTCTGGTCGCGCCGTACCTTGCGATGCCGGCGACGATCGAACGTGCCGCGCGTCTCGCGTGGCTATGGGGCCCGCTCGTGCCCGTGTTGCGGTCCGCGGATGGACTGTCGGTTCTCGATCCCGCGGAACGCGACCGCAGCCTCGCCTATGGGGCGTTCACCCCGGCGGCGTTGCGCGCACTGAGAACGACAATGCAGCGCGCGGTCGCGGCACTTCCGCGCGTCGTCGCCCCGACTTTGATGATTCAGTCCCGCGAAGACAATCGCATCCGTGTCGTTGACGCCGAGCGGGCTTTTGCACTCTTGGGCGCGCGTGAGAAGCGCCTGCAGTGGATCGCAGGCGCGGCTCACGTCATCACCGTCGATTATGGACGCGACGTCGTGATCGCGTCGCTCACGTCATGGATGGAATCGCGAGCGTTCAGCCAGTGACTCGGTCGACGATCGATCCGCTGAATTCTTTCACGGTCTCGAGACCTTCCGTCACCGCGGTCGACGCTTGCTGAGCGACTTCCTTCGCGACGCGCGTCACGCGGGCCATTGTCGATTGGGCCGCCGCTTTTCGGCCGCCACCGGAGCTGCGCGTCACGCCACCGCTGCGCTTTGCGGCGCCCTTCTTAATGGCGGGACGTTTGGCCGCGCTCTTTTTGATTGCGGGGCGCTTCGTCGACTTCTTCGTCGCGCCACGCTTGGCCGTGCTGTCTTTCTTTCCGGAGCGTTTGGCCGACGAGCGCTTCGAAACGCTTCGCTTGCTCGCCGTCTTACCGCCTGACTTCCTGCGAGACTTCTTGGCTCGTGCCGCCATGACGCTTCTCCTCGGAGTCGGTGATGATGATCAACGCGTGAGAATAGCAGGAACCGAGCGTATCGGTAAGTCCGCCGTTGTCGCAGTCGGTCTCGCAGGTACGAGAGGACGCGTTGTCGCGCGGTAGTCGCGTTCCGAACGTTTTCGTTACGGCCAGGGGCGCTTCTTCGAGTACGGACGTCCAAAGACATCGGCCAATGCGTCCGTCGCGTCTTCGGCGCGCACGATGGCATCGAGACGATTTCCCGTCGGCATCAGCTTTGTGTACTCGCGGTATCGCCCGTAGCCGTGGCAAAAACAAAGCGGTCCGCGCCGGGTCAGATCGCCAAGCCAAATGTCAGGGAGGCCGATCCAGGTGAAGGCGTAAAAGAGGTTGAGCTTTTTCAAACGAGGCAAATCACTCTCGATCGTGTGGTGCGGAAGGGATCCGTGTTTCCCCCACTGCACGTCGATCGCTACCTGACCGCTGTTGCGCCAGTCCGTATGGAGGAGCGTCCCGTGCCAATACGTCCAGACGTCGGTCGGCGCGCGAGTCGAGTCGTATCCGACCCACATCACCTCTTCGTCGGTTGGGACGGTGAACGGAATCCATGATCCATCGACGTCATCCTTCCAGAGCAGGTGGTAGGCGATGATGCGCCGCGTCGGGTGCACGACGGCGACGATTCTCTCCAAGGGGAACCATTCGTCGCGCTGGACGTATAACAGAGGTGCAAGTGCGCGCGCCAGGATGGCTCCGCTGTCGCTCGCCGCGAGCCCGCCAGGAACAACAAGCGGGCGCGGCGGGATGTGAGCGCGCGGCCCACAACCGACCACGAAGAAGGCGAGCCCTACCACGACGCGCACGCCGCGTGACAAAATGATAACTTTGATAGTCTTAGAGAATTAGAAGGTTAGCTGTAAGAGGCGGACCGGCGCCATCATTATCCGGGGCTGTTCGTTGTTGAGGAGGGGCATATGCGCAAGCCACGCCCGGTTACGTATAACCCAGCGCAGGCACTGAATCTGATCGCCAATGACAGGAGCGGTTCCGCGCTTTCCTGTCCGTCGTGTTCCGGACCAATCGATCGCACCCCGCCTGACGTCCCGGCGCCTCCGCGCTCGCATGTGACACTTCGGTGTCGCGAGTGCGGGCGAATTGCCCGCTACATCGCCGGCGCCGCGTAGAGCCGACCAACAACCCGCAACGATTTCGCCCGGACGGCACTGAACGCCGCCCAGGCCGTAGCGTGGCTTGCACAAAACTTGCCTCCACGCCTTCCAAGCGACCTCGCGGATTTTTTGACGAAGTCGCGAGGCGAGGGTGGATCACGCTTGCCAGTTGCGTCTCGAGCGCTTCAGGCACGGGATCAAGGATCACCGATTCTTGGACGAGGTACGTGCAATGGCTCGACTTACCGGCACCGTGAAGTGGTTCAACGACGCGAAGGGCTACGGCTTCATCTCCCACGAGGGGGGCCCAGACGTCTTCGTTCACTTCAGCGCCATCCAGGGGAACGGCTTCAAGTCCCTAGCCGAGGGCGATCGCGTTGAGTTCGAGATCGTTCAGGGGCAAAAGGGTCCGCAAGCAGCCGACGTCACCAAGGTGTCGTGATCCCGCGCGAACGGTCAAAACAAAACGCCCCGGCGATGACCGGGGCGTTTGCTTTCTCGTAAGAGTGAGGAATGCGAGCGCCAGAGCCGATGTACGCAACGGTCGGCGCCACGATTCCGACCGGACCCGGGTGGACGTTCGAACAAAAGTACGACGGCATGCGCGTGATCGCACTCGTGTCGTCGCGCGACATCCGCCTCGTGACCCGCAACGGCCGCGACAAATCGACGCAATTTCCCGAGGTCGTCGATGCCTTGCGTACGCTCGCACGCCGTCTGCGCCGGCCGATCATTCTCGACGGCGAGATCGTCGCGATTCGTCGCGGTGCGCCAGCGTCGTTTCAAGCGCTCCAGTCGCGCATGCAGCTCGAGGATCCAGAGCAGATCATCGAAAAAAGCAGTCGTGAGCCGGCGTCGTTGGTCGTCTTCGACATGCTGCAGGACGGTCGAGCGAATCTCATGCGCGAACCGTGGCGCGCCCGCCGAGAACGCCTGGAGCGTGTGATCGGGCCAGACAGCAATACAAGAATACTCATTAGCGAAAGCTCGCGGAGCAGCCGACGCATGATCGCGCGCGCCCGGCGGCGCGCCTGGGAGGGCGTGATTGCGAAGCAGGTCGACGCGACTTATGTGCCCGGCGCGCGATCGACCGCCTGGCTCAAGCTGAAGCTGCAACACCGCGCCGAGTTCGTCGTTGGCGGGTACACAGAGCCCCGACGATCTCGACAGCACATCGGTGCATTGCTCCTTGGCTACTTCGATGCCGCCGGACATTTGTGCTATGTCGGGCACATGGGTGGCGGCTTCAACCGCACGTCACTTGCGGAAATGCTCGAGCGGCTCGAGCCGCTCGAGCGGCAGACATCGCCATTCTTCGAGCGGTTCACGACGAATGAACCCTCGCACTGGGTGCGACCCACAGTGGTTGTCGAAGTGAAGTTTGCGGAGTGGACAGAGGACGGAAAGTTGCGTCAGCCCATCTTCCTTGGTGTGCGCGATGACAAGAACGCGCGCGAGGTCCACAAGGAACGTGAAAGCATTCAGCAATGGGGAACGGAGGCGCCTGCCATGGCGACACGACAACAAATCGGCGTCAAGTCGCGCGCCGATAGTGGCATTCAGCGGCGCGCAAAGCGTCGGCTGGCCGTCGCCTCAACCGACGCGCGCGGGCCAAGTGGCCCTGTTATCCGACAATTGATCGAGATCGAATCGGCGGGCGGCGATGGCCTGCTCGAGTTCGGACGGGGCAAGTCGCTCCACGTCTCGAGCCTGGGCAAACCTTTCTTTCCGGAAACCGGAATCACCAAGGGCGATCTCATGCGCTATTACGCCCTGGTCGCGCCGTTCCTCCTTCCAATCATCAAGGATCGGCCGCTCATTCTCCGGCGATACCCAAACGGCATCGCCGGGTCGTCATTTTTTCAACAGAACACGGGTGACAACGTGCCGGACGGCGTTCGGACGGCTCGAGTCAAAACAGGACGGGGCGAACCGGCTGACCGGATCATCGGCGGTGATCTGATCACGCTGCTTTATATCGTGCAGATCGGAACGATTGCCGTGCATACGTGGCAGTCACGGATTCAAAGTCCGCGGTTCGCCGACACGACCACGATCGACCTCGATCCCGGAGAAGATGTTCCGTTCAGCGCGGTGGTCGCGCTTGCACGGGACATCAAGTCGGACTTGGATGAGCTCGATCTGAACGCGGGGATCAAGACGTCGGGGTCCAGCGGCCTGCACATCGTTCTTCCGCTGCCAGCGAAGACGACCTTCGATGACGCGGCACGAATCGCGCAGCGAATTGCCGAGCGCGTCGCCGAGTCCCGGCCTCGGCAGGCGACGATTGAGCGCAGTCTGGACAAGCGGCCCGACGGGAGCATCTACGTAGACGCTCAGCAAAACGCAGAAGGAAAAAGCGTTGTCGCAGCGTACTCCGTGCGAGAACGCGAAAAGGCGCCGGTGTCCGCTCCGCTCGACTGGAGCGACTTGCGTTCCACGCTGAGAATCGACTCGTTTACATTGGAGACTATGCCGAAGCGACTGCAACGAGTTGGTGATTTGTGGGGCGTCGCGCTGACGCGGCGCAACTCGAAGCGCGCGATCGAGCGCGTGCTTCGTGACGCGTAAAGCGGTGGGAGGGACAAGCGATGGAACAATCGCTTCACGACAATACCGCGCCAGTCTATCGACGTGAGTTGCCGGGCGGCGGATATGTCGCGATCGACGTCAAACGCGAACCCGAGGTCGCGCGGACGCGGGTGTCGGTCGAGCGACGATCCAAGGACGAGCGACGGGACGGGCATCGGCCTGTCGTGATCGCCGAAGTCGTTGGTGACGAGCGCTCGCCTGGATTCGCCGAACTCTATCGAATCGCGGCGGACAACGCGGCCATAGCACGTGCGTTGCTGCAGATCGAAGGCCCGCAGCGGGCCGACTGACAACGCTGTCGGCTATACACCAGTCGCGGTTAGCCCAGCAGGTCGAAACGAACACCACGTCGCTGTCGCCGGCGTCGTGGCGGAGCGTAGCGGAATAGCTGCGCGGGTCGGCCGCGTCCTTCGCTTCGCCATTCGTCGGTAGCTTCGACGACCGCCGCGGCGTGAAGGGATCGCCGAAAGCTTGCCTTGTGCAGCCGGCGTCCCAGCAGCAACTCGTACACGGCCTGGAGGTCGCTCAGCGTAAACGTCGCAGGAAGCAATCGGAACGCTATCGGGAGGCGGTCGACGTGGCCGCGAAGCGTCGAGAGTGCGACATCAATCTCTTCTTTGACGCGGGCCGGAAGTGCTGGAAGGTTCGACATACCGAACCACGCGCCGCCACGCCTGGCTGCGCTGGCGTCGTGAGTCAATCCGAAGTAGGCGACGCCAATCTGCGTCACCCCGGCCGCGCGTCGCGGGCCACCGTGCGCTCGCGACTGCTCGAGGAGGGGCGGCGCTAAGCCCAGCGCGTCTCTTGCGACACGACCCGCGGCGGCATCGAGAGTTTCGTCATGACGAATGCCGTCGGAGGGCAGGATCCAGCGGTTTCGGCTGCGCGCGCTCGACGGTGAAACCAACAAGATGGCGAGCTCGTTGCCGCGCGGCGCGAAGAGAGCGACATCGACGCTACAGGTAACTTGATGCGTCGTGGTGCGCGCGACGGAAGGTGAATCAGGCATCGCACGCGAATTAGTACTAGAATGCTAATAAAGTCAAGTCGGCGGCTTCGTGCTATTACGGCGGCGGCGTCGATGCGCGGGTTGCCGGAGCGCGATCCAGGCCGGCTCCGAACCGGAGAAGTGGAGGGATACTAATGGGCAGTCGTCCGCTGATGGCCGTGGCGCCAACCAGAGCGCGTCCCGCGGCCGCCTGAGAAACCGGGAAGCCACCCCAGCCGACGAGATAGCTCGAAGCGGCGGGCACTTGCTGAAGCAAGTATGGATTCCCGAATGCCACCACTATTGTGCGCGGATGACGCTGCACCAAATCCCGCATGAACTGGGCGATCGGCTCGGGTGCGTTGGGGTTCGATACATTCGTGCCGGTCGTGAGATACGAGCCAACGATGGCGATGTCGGAGGAATCGGCGAGCGATAGCAAACGCGCGAAGTTGGGCGAGGGATCTTCCGGGTTGACCAACTCGGTCCGAAGGACGGGCGCGACGCGTCGCAACTCCGCGTTGAAGGTCGCGCCGGCTGGAAGGTCGGTGCGTGTGGCAATGGTGATTGACAGAACGCGCGGAGGTTGCGCCAATCCTGCCTGGAGTAGCGGCACGAGACTGAGCGAATCCTTGGCTAGAGTGATCGCGCGCTCCGCCGTTTGTGCAGCAATCGCGAGATTCGCGGTATCACCCACCAGCGCGCGTACACTGTCTAGATCGACCAGACGACGTCGATCGAGGCTCAAGCGCTGCTTGATCTCGAGCACGCGACGCACGGACGAATCGACACGGGCCTGCGTGAAACGTCCCTCGCGCACGCCCGCAACGACGGCGTCGATTGCTCCCGGCACGTCGCTTGGCATCAGCAGAATGTCGGCACCGGCCGCGATGGCGAGTTTGCATGCCTCCGCGATGCCGACACTATTGTTGATGGTGCCGTAGCTACCTTGCACCGGTTGGCCTCGCTTTGCTGTCTGTCCAACCGTTACACGCGACAGCACGCCATTCATGTCCATGGCGTCGGTGATCAGCAGTCCATTGAATCCCAGTTGTTTCCGCAGGAGCCCGGTCATGATCGCCGGGTTCAGCGTTGCGGGAATTGGTGTCGTGTCGAGAGAAGGGATGATGCCATGGAACGTCATCATGCCCTCGAGGCCGGCAGCGATGGCGCGGCGAAACGGAACCAGCTCCACCGTGTCGATACGCGCCCGACTCGCATGC
>Ga0207695_10001618_pt1 | contig 36533 bp, 53 predicted proteins | sample KBSC54metaG_FD_184354 | JGI IMG/M metagenome (GOLD analysis project Ga0207695, IMG submission 184354) | Corn rhizosphere microbial communities from Kellogg Biological Station, Michigan, USA - KBS C5-4 metaG (SPAdes) (version 2) | ecosystem: Host-associated > Plants > Roots > Rhizosphere > Soil... | reverse complement strand
TATAGTATATCTGGTCTGTCCTGTCCAGATCAGGCCTTGTGCGACACACTGCCCGCCTGATATCCTACCGGGGATATGGAAATTTCCAAGAAAATCTATATACGGGGCGAAGCAGCTGCGGAGCGCCTTAAAAACCTAGAGGAACTGGCTGAGGAAAAGTACCAGGGCAACTTCTCGTTCATGGTTAACGACTGCCTGAACAAGATGTACAACCTCGACCCGGTCACAGGGAAACGGCGCCACAAATAACTGTCCAATGCGTCCATCCAGTCCATTTTAGTAGGATAGACGTCATGCGCCCGGTTAGCTCAGCTGGTAGAGTGCCACATTGACATTGTGGAGGTCACAGGTTCGAGCCCTGTACCGGGCACCATTTTTTTAGAATTTGCTCCACCAGTGCTCCCCTAGCAAGCGCGCCACCGACGGAAGGACGCGCCCTTGACATGGGCAATCGAATCCCCGACCCTTCTCTCCGACGGTAAAAGGTGCAAAATAAGCGGTTTAATCGCATTCCAGTTGATCCACATTGTCCATTAGGTGCTCAACTTTTTGCGGGCTCCCGACGTATGCTCCACCGGCGCTCCACCGCGGGGCGCCTTGCCCCATAGTTGATCGGCGATTTTATCGACAGCCCGGGCAATCCGCGCCTTGTCGGCATGCGTGATGTTGAGGTATCGAATCGTCGTTTTAATGTTTCTGTGCCCGAGCATTTCGCTGACTCCTACGAGGTCCTTCGTTTCGATGTAGGCCCAGGTGGCGCCCGTGCGCCGGAGGTCTTTCACCGAGAAATGCAGCGGGTGATCTGCAGGCCAATCCATCCCAGCCGCGACCTGCGCCGCGTGAAACTCCCGCTTAAAGTTCGTGAAGTCGTACCCGGTAGGTTGCTCGGCAAGTACCGGGACGCTGAACGCCTCCCCGGTCTTCTCTTGCAGCCCACGGATCTGGCCCTGCACGATCTTGAGCTGGCTGATCTTCCTGATGTCCGCTATCCGCAGGAAGCGCTTCAATGCGATTTCACAAATAGCCAGGGTGCGCGATTTGAGGAATTTACGGAAATGCGTCCATTCCTCTGGAGATAGCACCCTGGTGTCTGGCAGCTCCCTTTTTTGGGCCGGCTTCATCTCCTTACGCCACTTCGTCGCCGGGTTGTGCGCTGGCAGGCGCACTTTGAACGGGAGGATGTTGCCCTCCTCGTTCCATTCAGCGAAGGCCCGAAAGAGCCTTCCAATTCTGCCGAGAAGCTTCATGTGAGAGCCGACGCTGGTATAGCCTGCCAGAACGTCGCGCACGTCGAGCTTCGAGATCTCGTCGGACATTTTGCCGGCCCACCAGCGCTTAATCTGGTTCATCTGGCAGCAAAACCCGTAATAGGCGGTCCTGCTCTTGCCATGCCCATTCGCCTTAGCCTCGTGATACTCCTTAAACCCCTTCACCGACGGGCCGTGATGCTGAACATAGAGGTCCACCATCTCCTCCATCGGGATCCGGCGCGCCATATCGGGCGCATCGAGGCCATCACGTCTGGCCTTCAAAAAGTTCTCTATGTCCGCCACGACGATCGGCGGCGTGAAGGTAAACCCCTGTGCCAGGGCCTTCTTGTACTCCACCAGCCAATTATCAGCCGCGCCCTTCCAGACGCCTAGGTTGCGGACAATGGTGACGTTCTTACCGCCGATTCTGTCCCGCAGTCTGTAATTTTTTCTCTTGTCGATCCACGCCACGGTTTGCCTCCTTGGTTTTGGGCATGAACAGCACCCGCGATTGTTTCAGGAACACGAACTTCACCTCGTTATAGTGAACCTTCGCGAGGTTGGTAATTCTGTTGTTGGTGCGATCGCCATCAATGTGAAAGACTCGATCTCCCGGTGAAAGCGGCCCCCTTTGGAGCTCCCACACGCGGCGAGATTCGGCCTCCCATTTTGGTTTTCCGTCTTGGCCCTCGATCTTCACTTTGATGTACCCGTTTCGATGCTGCACCTTTGTTGAGACTGGATATCCGGCGCCCCTCCACATTGACATACCTACCTCCTATAGAACTGCGTGAGTTTTTCGATCTCGGTTTTTGCGAACTTTGTGTTCTGCTTGGCGTTGAACTTCACGCCTCCTTCGGAAATGCCAACGTGCGGCGCGATGATCCGCGGTGCAACATTGCGCGCATAGGCAACCGCGCAGATCGCTTTTCTGACGGCTTTGCCTCGACCCATGCCCTTTTGAATTTGCTCCGGCGTTACCTTGAAAATGCGCGAGGCCTCAATGACCATCGACTCTATTTCTCGCTCGGCGCGTCCATCCTCCATCTTTCCGTTCCCTGGGTCGGTGGGAGGAGTGCGCTTCTTGTAGCTCCCGCGCACGATTGCGATCTTGCCTTTCGGCACAACCACAAAGAGTCGCTTTGAGCTTGAATACGTCGCGCGCCATGCGTGTCCAGCTTTGCGCATGCAAATGTTTAGCGCGGTGCAAATTCCTCGGCGTTGATCCTCCGGCACCTCTTTCCCATTCGGGAGCCCGAAGGTAAATGCTTGTTCTGCCTCGAGTGTCGGCAGAGTGTCGAGCAGCTTCGCCTTCAGCTCCGAATAGTTCCCGTCGCCTGCCATCACCATGTTCACTGCATCGTTCAGCGGGATTACTTGAAAATCAAATCCCACGATCTCTTTGCCTTGCTTCATCCGATTCCTCCTCCTCGTCTTTTTAGTCGCTCCATAAATCTGTCCGTGTCGTAAGCGTTCTCGTACCGATCGTCGTACCCTTCCTTTTCCAAGTCCCGGCGGATTTCATACTGTTCCAGTTTAAGCTCAGCCTCTCCGCGGGTTACACCTCCGAATATGCTCACCTGTCGCCCGTTCCGCTTATCTCTGACCCAATACGTCGCGCTGCCATCTTTCCGTCTGACTTGTTGTATCCATGCCATTTCTTGTCCCCTCCAGTATTTCCATAGGGTCCAGAAGACCCTTGATTTTCTTAGGCCAAATGGAGTATAAACCAACCCTGTCGCCTTCCCTGGTCTGACCAGGCACCAAGGCGCGGAGGGGGCATTCATGGGAGAGGGATTCATTGAAATTGAATCTTACGAGGGGGGTAGGTGGATCACTCGCCGCTATCCTCGGTCGGTTGCGGTGAGTCTACTTCAGCAACTACAGGTCGCACTTGACGAACACGGACCTGCTCAACAAGTTTTACATTCGGAAGATCGTTTAAAGATACACGTGGAGTAGCCGGGAGAGAGTCGCCGGCGTCTTGCAGTTTGCCTTTCGCATAACCCTCAATTAACCAGGCCAGCTCCTGCAGCGCGTCGCGGCGATCAGCCTCAGCGACGCGGCGCAGTATTTCCCGCAGCCGCGGGGACAAAAATTGGAGTACGGCCTCAGCCTGCTTTTCGGTGCTCATCTTTTCCCTGGTGCTTTACACGCACCGCCCTGACGTCCGCATCCCGCGGCACCTCCACCAATAGCCCGTCCAAATAGCGAAGGATTACGCCTTCAACCCACGACTGCCTGGAGCCCGTATATCGCTCCAAAGCCATCCGATCCGCGATTCTGCCGCTCATTTCAGCGCTAATTTGCGGTCTAAATACGGGGTCTTTTCTAGCCATTTTATCGTCTACCTCCGCGCACACGGTCTATTAGGTCCAAAATAGCCTCTTTTTTCCCTTGACAAGTTGATCAACTCATGGTAAAACATGTACAGGAAAGGCCAGAAGTTGTACAACCGAACGATACGCCGCAAGGTGGACAACTTCAGGCCACAGGATACCACGAAACGGCGTCAGACGCAACGGATGGATTAGCCGGACCAGATGGAACAGGAGGCCAAGATGGCAAGGAAGCAAACGAAAGAGGGCGGGCTAGTAAGAGAGATTTTGGAGCAGGTCGCCAAGATGCCCATCGAGGAAGTGATGTCGGACCTTGACGCGATGGAGATGGATGACGTCGCCGGCAAGCTGAAGTGCGGTCGCTCGACCGCCTACAACCTGGTGAATGAAGGCAAGCTGCCAGGATTCAAGATCGGGACGCTTACGCGGGTTCGCCCGCGCGCGCTGTACGCCTTCATTTTGATCAAGGAAAAGCAGGGGCTTGGGAAGGCAGCTTAAGGAGGCCTTATGAAAACCTACTTAGTCAGCGGATGCGGAGTTTCGGCTGTATGCAGCACCAAGGAAGGCGTGATGTATTGGGTCGCCGAGATGGTGAAGCGCGGCGGGATCCCCACCGTAATGCCGCTGGCCGAGGAGGCCGTATGAGCCACAACTGCCGGAGCCTGCTTTGCGACACGCCGCATTACGCAAATGACAACCACTCGCCCGACTGCCTTTGCGAGCTCTGCCACGAACACAACGGGCTCGAATGGAACGTGTACCCCGAATGCGATGGGTGCCTGGTCGACCTGGCGCAGTGGATCCACGAGAACACGGACTTTGAAGGGTGCCCGATCCCCGAGGTTTGCACCTACGCCAAGAGCTGTGGCAAGGAGGTTCGCCATGTCCGAGCCGCTTGATTTTGGGCCGCAGGAGCTTTGGGACGCCGCCGAAGAGCAGATCGAAATTTGGCAAGAAGAACGCCGCAAGAAGGAGCGCGCGCAATGGTGAGCCTGCTTGAAGCGCTGAATCCCCAGCTCAACGCCATGCGCGATATGTACAAGGCCGCTTTTGAGGAAGGGCGCCGATCGGCTTTTGCCGAGATGCTCCCCGCAATCGAAAAACTGCAGCAGATGTGTGCCGCGTTGAACATCGACGCGTCTATCCTGAACGAAGGAGTACAAAAAAATGAGCCTACTACAACCAGCCCAAATGAAACAGAGCTACCTCAAGATGGGAATCTACGGGGACGCGAAATCCGGGAAGACCTATACATCTTCCCTCGTCGCCCTCGGCCTTCACAAAGCAATCAAGTCTAAAAAGCCGATCGCGTTCTTCGATACGGAGACCGGGTCGGAGTACGTCCTGCCGACGCTGTACAAGCCGGCGGGGGTGGAGCTGTTGACCACCAAGAGCCGAGCCTTCTCGGACCTGATTACGGTCCTGCGCGAGGCGCAGCAAGTCGCCGACATCCTGATCATCGACTCCGTGACGCACGTTTGGAAGGAAATCATGGAGGCCTATAAGCGCAAAAAGGGCCTCGACTATGTCGAGTTCCAGGATTGGGCCGTGATCAAAAAGGAATGGAGCGCCTTCACCGACGAGTACCTCAACTGCAAGCTGCACGTCATCGTCTGCGGGCGGTCGCAGGATACCTGGGACCACGAGACGAACGACCGCGGCAAAAAAGAGCTGATCAAAACCGGGACGCGGATGTCGACCGAGAAAAACCTCGCGTATGAGCCGTCGCTCCTGGTCGAAATGGAAAAGGTCGCCGAGGCCAACACCGGGTTCCTTATCCCGCGCGCGTGGGTCCTGGGCGATCGTTTCAGCCAGCTCGACGGTAAATGCTTCGACAAGCCGACGTTCGAGACCTTTCTGCCGCACGTCCAGATGCTAAACCTGGGCGGCGAGCACGTGGGTGTTGATACGCAGCGATCCAGCGATGACCTGTTCCACCCCGACTCGCCGGATAGCCGCTTCGAGTACGGCAAGAAAAAAGACATCGCCATCGAAAACCTCCACAACGAAATTGACCGCCGCTGGTCGGGCATGTCGGTCGAGCAGAAGAACGCGCGCATGGACGTCCTTAACGCGCTCTTCGGCACCGCCAGCAAGACCGCGATCGAGAACATGCAGCTCCACATCCTCGAGAAGGGCCTCGAACGGCTCCGCTCGGGCGAGTTCGACCACATCGGGCAGGAACGCACGGCTGATGCTGCCGTAAAAACCAATGGCGCGCCGCATGCCAAAAAGAAGGTGGCCTAAATGAGACTCGATACCAACGGGGACCTGTTCCCGCAAGGGACGTTTCACTTCAAAGTCATTGACGTGCCGCAAAAGGGCGAGACCAAGGGCGGGTATGCCTATTACGCCTTCAAGTTCGCCGCCAACGTCGATGGCGAGGAGATGCCGTACACCGAGCGCTTCATGGTTTGGCTGATGGCGCCGCTATGCCGCGCGCTTGGCTTCCCGGAAGAGGAGCCGGGGGTGTTCGACTTTGACGCCTCCTGGTGCCTCGGCAAGGAGATCGAGGCGACGATTGTCCACGAGAAGATCGAAAAGGGTCCATCCAAGGGCAACGTGGTGGCGCGCATGAAGGAGATTCTCGCGGTTCGGCAGCGGGCAACCGCCGGCGCGCAAGACGAGAACTTCTAGGCATGTCGGATATGCCCTCGCTACAGGACATCAACAACGAGATGGCGATGCTTCATAAACAGCTCGAGGGGCTCCATGCCGAACAGGCGAAGCTCCTCGAGCGGGAACACGAGCTCCGAACCAGGCTGCAGCACCTTCAGATCAAGAGGGATCGTCTGGGGACGGGCACTGGGGGTTTTCATGAAGCGGATAGCTCTGACGGTGTTAGTGCTGAGTAGCCTGCTGACGGCGTGTACCCAAGAAAAAGATGAAAAGCCGCGCGAGCCCGGAACGATGGGCTTATTACGGATGGGCGGAGACGCCAAGTGAAGTGCGTGAAGTGCGGCAAGAACGAGGTGTCGGTCGCTGGCACGGCCTGCTGGGAGTGCCACGCCAATGAGATCAACGCAAAGCGCGAGGCCGATGTGAAGGCCCGCGCGCACGTGGCAAAGCTCATTTTCGAGAGCAAGGACCACACAGACCAAGGTACGCCGCTGTGATTTGGCCTCCCGGCGGGCAACACAAAGGCTCGAAAGGGCGCTTCAGGATAGACGCTGGGAGGCCGCAGATTTCGGGAATAGGAGACTCTCGTGTTTAAAAAGCCGGAGTCATTTTGGGAGGCCATCTTTGAGTTGCTGTTCCGTTGCGCGGTGATCTACTGCGTACTCAAAGTCGTCTGCCGATAAGAAATTAAGGGTTGGGGGCTCGGCTTAGGCCGAGGGTGTTGATGGCAAAGTTACCGTTCATGCAGTTTTTCCCGGACGCCTGGTTAGTTGATACCAGGCGTCTCTCTCCGTTGGCAAAGGCAGCCTGGATCGACATCCTCTGCTATTGCTGGAACGCACCCCAGCGCGGGGTCTACACGCGTACCCTGCCGGCGATGGCCTTTGAGCACGGGGTCACCCAGGAGGTGCTTGCCGGCTTGCTGGAGGAGCTGTGCCAGGTGGCCGAGATCACAAGCACGGGCGGCAGCGTCACGATCATGTCCCGGCGCATCGTCCGCGAAGAAAAGGTGCGCGAGTACGAGAGAACGCGGAAGCGTTGGCAGCGGGAACATACCAATGTCCCGGAAATGTCCCAGCCGAGTCCAGCCAATGTCCCGCAAGAGAAGTTAGAAGTTAGAAGTCAGAAGTTAGAAGAAAAGACACTACAAGGCGACGCGGCGGTACAAACGCCGCCCCGCCCCGTGATCCCCTATCTTGAGCTTCAAGAGGCCTGGAACGGCAACAACGGCGCTTTACCGAAGGTCACAGCGCTGACTGACAAACGCCGCGCCAAGATACGCCTGCGCTGGCTTGAGCGCCCGAACCTCGAATATTGGCGCCTGGTGATTCGCCGGGTCGCTGCCTCCAAGTTCTGCCAGGGCCAATCCGATCGCGGGTGGATCGCGGACTTTGACTGGCTGATCGCCAACGACACAAACCACGTGAAGGTGATGGAGGGCAAATACGACAACAAGCCGGCCTATGGTGTGCCGCAATATGCCCCGCCTCGCCCGCAGCCGCCGAATCCCAAGGAAGAGGACCTGCCGACAGCCGCAGAAGTGCGAGAAATGGTGTCGAAATTGGCTTTTGCCAAGCGAATGCCGAAGGAGAACGGCCATGTTTAAAAACACGGGTTTAACATCGGGGGTTTCACTATGAAACCGTGGCAATTTGCAGCGAACGTTGTGGTGGCGTTGATCGCCTTCGCAGTGCTGTCGCCGCTGATCATTTACTGGAAGCTGACTAGGCGCTGATGTCCACACGCGCGCAGCTTGATAGCTGGATACGAACGCTGGCCGAGCTTGGGCCGCGGCAACGCGAGGTGCTGGATGTCTTGATGCACGGCGGCAAGATGGGCGCGACTCAAATTGCAGACCGCGTTGGCAAACACGTTTATGTCGTGCGTCCGCGGATCACGGAGCTGGCAAAGATGGGTGTGATTCACGAGGCGGGGGAGCGCTGGGAGCCCCGGACGCAACGACATGAAGCGGTGTGGATGGTAACGCCACACGATAACGACGGGCAGATGCGGATGGCTATCTGATGTGTGTGGCGTTGAGACGGCTGAAGCGCTTTGTGGCCCGACAAGCAGAGGACTCGGGGCTGTGGTTCGGCGCGGAGTATGCGTCGGAGGCCTACGTTCAGCAGGAGCTGCGCAAGCTACACGAGGCGGTGGAGAAGGCCGAGTGCGATTGCGAGAAGGTCTACCGATGATCACGTGGCTCACCGGGCTATTGAATACGCCGCGCCTGCAGCTCACCACGCTGCAAGAGATTGAGCTGAGCGCGCTCGCCATAGCGGTTGGCGTCGTCGTCTTCTCAGTCTGGGCCATTATCACGCAGTTCCGTCGGTGAGCCAGTGGTGGAAGCAGGGCAAGTTCCGACTGCGAAAGCGGAAGGACGAAAAGTGGGAGCTGAAAGGAGCGGTATGGCAACCAGTACTGAAAGAGGAGCACGTGCTCCGGGAGATCGTGACGCGGTTGTGGTTCACCGCGCGAATAAAGCTATGGAGGATCAACTGCCCCGTTGGCGGCAAGGTTCAGCCGAACACGCCGGGAATCCCAGACCTGATCGGATACCTTCCGCTCGCCTGCGCACTCGGTCCCGATGGACGGGCGCTGTCGATCCCACTTTTTATCGAAGTAAAGCGCCCAGGTGGTGTCCGAAGGACTGCACAAATCCAGTTCATCGACGAGGCTCGGAAAGCTGGATCCGCCGCCTTCTTCGCCGAGTCTTGGGATGACGTCTGCCGGGAGCTGGGCACGTTTGGGTACAAGCTTGCGAATTAAGGGTCTGCGCGGCGAGTACTGCGGCGAGTGTGTTGAAAGCCTCACGCGCTACACGCTGAACATGGGTGCGATCGTCCCAATGTGCCGCGCGGACCTCGACACGTTTTTGCACAACGGAGATTACGAGACAGTCAGCAAGACGGTAAAGGAGAAATCAAATGCCGGACGCACCAATGGAAGCGGTTCAAGCAGTTAACGCACTCGACTATCCGCGGGGTACGCTCGCGGCGCCAACGCCGCCGGTCACCCGCCAGCGATACGTGGAGCTTGTGAACCTGGCGAAGGAAACGGTTGAGTGGCTCGAGTCGAAGGGCCTGAAAAAAGGTGAGCAGTGTGAGTTCCGCGCGCTTGCCGAACGGTTGTGGTGGGCGCAGTAAGAAGTGGCACTCGGGCCTTCAGCGTGGACTCGTAGAGCCGGCTGCTATTTTTGCGGAGGCTTGCTCGACGTACTGGTCAACAAGATGGCGATGCGCTGCCACCCATGCGGGCTTGAGTACAGCTACGAGACGCTGATGGCAGGTCACATGGAAACACGATGTAAATGGGAGGCGCCGATGAAGGTCGTGGATTTAATGAAGGACTTGGAGAAGGGTGACCGAACGATGGAGCACTTAAAAACGGGAGGTGCGGAGATGTCTCCGCAAGACTTTCGTGACAGCGGGTTTGCCGATATGGTCAACCGACTTAGCGGGACCATCTCAGGTTTTCCTAATGGACTCGCGGGGAGTGCTTTGGGACTTGGGTTCGCCAATCAGCAAGCGCAGGGGCTTCAGCAGTTTGCAAATCAACAAGCATGGGGAGGACAATCGCCGTGGAGATAAAAGAACCAGCAGTGCAGGACAGGCTTGAGCGTCTCGGCTTTACCGCCGCCGGCGCGAAGGTTAAGGAGCTCTCGCTCCGAAAGCGAAAGATGGCGATTGCGTATGAGCATTATCGTTTTGTGCGCCCGGAAAAAATCGCGGCGTTCAACGAGAAGCTGATGCGAGATACGCGGAAGGGCGGCGACTATAAAACGCTGGCCTTTACGCCCGTCGGTCAGTACGCGGAGGTCCCGCCAGCGAACGTGCTGGATAGTCTCGAAACCGCGCAGGGTCGGCAATGTTTCGACACCTTCGAGGTGGCGCATATCATCAACGTGAAGGACCCGATTCTCTTCGGGCGGATTAACGGCTGCTCGGATCGATTCTTCATCGACCAGTGGGACGACGACGTTCGGATCGAGGACATCCTTAAGCCAAACGAAGGGTGATCTATTACGCATGCCTGTCATGCAACCAGACCGAGCAGGTTTCCGAGTACGTGCCGGAGTTACTTCATCGTCACGGCTCGGACCTGTTTCGGCTGATTGCTTGTCGGGATCCTCAAGAGGCGCAGAGGTACGCGCGCTGGCAGCCGGCGCAGGATGGGCTGGCTAGGTTCATCACAGCCGACGGCGGGACGCAGACACGCGTTATTCGTCTGCCGCCGCCACCTTATATGGACTTCGCGATGATGCCGAGCCTGCGAGCATCGCTCGAGCTGGAAGGAACGGCGCCGCTCGATACGGTGCAGGTGAAGCGCCGGCGATTTGAGTACCACGGACGCGACGACGACGGAACAATATTATTTCGGGAGCAATTGTGAATGGGACTAATTGAATCGATAAAGGCGGTGGCTATCCGTGGAGCAGATGCACTCAACAAGCTTAATGATCCCTTCCCACCATTCGACCGACCCGCGCTTCCCAAAGAGCCGAAGAAGCTATCGGACCTGGAGCTTGAGTTTTATCAGGATCTTGTCGGCAGCTTCTGGGGGTGCGATGGTCAGGTGCTTCTTCATCGCATCCCACTCCCCACAGGTTCCCCGCTGGACACGGGCGATCAGGCAATCTGGCACGGCGTCTACTCAGCAATGCTCGCATTACGCTATCGCCTTATGTACGTCGCAGACAAGAACTCCACCACCTACGACGACCTTGTGCAATCCGTCAAAGGAATGCAGCTCCACCAAACCATCCACGGCGAGCTCAAGCCGCGTCTTATCCGCGGTGTAGCCGATGACCTTAAAACGTGGCAAGACGATGCCTCCAACGACTCGGCTACAGGCCATCTGCTCGGTATTTACGCAACCTGGAAGTGGGGGCCTCCAACCCTGCAGCCGGTGTGCGCTCAACTGCTCGGTGGATTGGCGCTGGAACTCCTCGAGCACAACCATTCCCTGGTTGGTCCTAACGGGGCGCCGACGACGTATGGCGCACTGGAGCAAGGATGGAAAACGGACCCACTGCGGATTAGTCTTGCGCTTGCAATCTATGCAGCCGGAGCTACTGTGTGTCGCAGCGGCGCGTTCGCAAAGGCCTACTCAGATCTTTTCAAAAAGTACGGGACGCTCGCGTGTTACCCGAAGGTCAAGCTATGGTGGTTAGACAATGCCAACGACACGCACCGCGCCGCGATTCACTTGGCGATCTTGGCGGACACGACCACCGGGGCACCGCACGATAGTTACCGCGCCGGCCTGCGTCGTGTCCAAGATATGGCGCTGAAGGACGGGAACGTGTGGGTTCTCGCCCTGTGCGCTTTTGCACTCCAAGAACATCACCCCGACATACGACCGCTGACGCTGAAGGTCCTCTCCGAGTTTACGCTGGCCGATAAGCAGTTCAATCCTGGCCGCGACAATTATGCAAGCCTGCATCCCATCAATGGATGGCAATACAAACCCGTTCTGTGGAATGGGAAGTATATGGCGAACCAGCCGCTCCCGCGGTGGGCCGTGCGCGCACAAGATTTCTTCTGGCAACGAAACCTGCGATCGCTTGACGTTGGCTCAAGCGGCGCGCAGGCTGACTCACGACTGAACGGAGGTGATTTCCTTGCGGCATATTGGCTTGCTCGTTCTGCTGGCGTTCTCAACGCTATGGACTAGCGGATGCTCTGTTCCCCGGTACTCAGACGGCACACGAGCAGCATTGGCCCCCGATCGTTGCGACAAGGATTACTGCAACATAGGCAAACGCCCGTGACGCGGCCATACAACGAGAGGCGCAACAGGCTGGTGTACGTGTTGGTGGAGCGAAGGAAGTTGCCGCAGAAGATCGCGGCGCAGCGTTTGGGCATCACCCATGACAACCTTCGGAAGATTCTGCAGCGGATTCGCGCGTTGTCACAATATGTCACAAAAAAGGAGTAAGGGAAATTTCGTTTTGGCTTTAGACTAATAGCCAGAATGCAAAAAACATCCAACGATCGTGTGGATCGCGGGCCCGTTGCCCTCGCCGAAAGGTGAGGTTTTTTTATGTCAAAAAAGCAGGACGTCCGTCGGGTATTCGCCGCTATGGCAAGGAATCAAGCTAGGAGAAAGCACATGAGTGAAGAGGCAAAGATCGAAGTCCCGCAGATGCTTCAGGAGATGCTCGCGATGGAGCAGAACGTCGAGACCCTGAGCAAGATCGAAGCTTTCCTAGGTCAGGTTACCGTTAAGGGTATCGGCGACGTGAAGGACCTGTCGCGCTGCTTAAACTGGATCGAAGGCATGAAGTCGGGGACGCGAGCGCGAGCGGAACAGATCAGAGCGCAGCTACCCAAGCAGCCCGAAGCGACGCCGGACGCAGCGCCCGCGGATCAGATTACGGTGGGCCCGTTAGAAGCGGAAAAGGGATCGCCCGTTCTCGGTCCCGCGTAAGCCGTGAAACCGGCGCAGGGACAAGCGTCGCCGGTCGGGAAAGAGAAGATCGGGTTCGAGCACTCGAAGTGGCTGATGTACGCCGATTACGATCCGGTTTCGTCTCGGCTCGAGGTTGGGTTTAAGAACGGAAAGATCGTGCAGCACTGGCCCGTGTATCCGCAGACGTGGATTGATTTTAAGTGCGCGCCGTCGAAGGGCAATTTTTATAACTTCGCGATCAAAAAGGTGACGCCGCCGATTGAGATAAAAGCATGAGTCAAAAACCAATTAAGCCGCAAACATCGCCCGTCGAACCACCCGCTACCCTCCCCGTTGTCCGGGAGGTTTTTTTCCGTCTGAAGCTTATGCCGGCATCGCTGGTGCAGTACGCCGTCGAGCGCGTGACCATTGAGAACGACAACGTGGTAGAGCGCAAGGTCATCACCGAACGGGACATTCTCCCGATCACGCTTTCCAAGATTGAGGATGCGATCGTGTCGCAGCTTAGACGATGAATTTACTGGCACGTTTTTTCACGGCGCTGGCCTCCTATTTTGAGACCAGAGCGTCCGCAAAAACGCTTGTGACCAGGATGGCAAAGCTGGAAGAGGAGCATGAACAGTGGCGCGTCATCATGGCCTCGCTTCGCGTTGACATAGCGAAGTGCAAGCTGATGGTCGGCCTGAACCAGATCACTGAGGTTGGCGTCGGCGACGAGTAGCTCTTTTTAAGTCGTTCGGAATAATCGTAAGCGAAACGCTGGCCGTGTGGGGCCACACCCCTACACTGCCAGCGTTTTTTTTATGCGCATAAAAACGATCAACCAGTCGCAAATCAATCCTGCGCCGTACAACCCGCGCAAGGATCTTAAACCGGGGGATGCTCAGTACGAGCAGCTCAAGCGGTCGATCGCCATTTTTGATTCGGTCGAACCTTTGATCTGGAACGAACGCTCCGGCAATCTCGTCGGCGGGCATCAGCGGTTCAAGGTGCTGCTGGAGCGTGGCGACACGAATTTCGAGGTCAGCGTTGTGGATCTCGACGAGCCGCACGAGAAGGCGCTGAACATTGCGCTGAACAAGATCACCGGCGAATGGGACATCCCCAAGCTGAAGGAGCTGCTCGTTGATCTCGACAACGGCTCCTTCGATCTGAACCTCACCGGGTTCAATGAGCTCGAGCTGAAAGAGCTGATCGATTTTGAGGGCAAGCAGGGCGAGTGCGACGATGACGAGGTGCCGGAAAAACCGGCCAGTCCATCCACCCAGCGCGGAGATACATACATCCTTGGAGTGCATCGGCTCCATTGTGGTGATGCCACCGATTTGGGTGCGCTTGAACGGTTGATGGATGGAGTGAAAGCCGATCTCGTTTTTACCGACCCTCCCTACAACGTCGATTATGAAGGCTACACCGACGAGAAGCTCAAGATCAAAAACGACAAGATGTCAGCCGAAGATTTCCTTTCCTTTCTCACTAGCACTTTTACTTCGTATCGATTGACCTGCAAAGACGGCGCCAGCTTGTACGTCTGCCATCCGAGCTCCTTTCAACGGGAGTTCCAAACAGCGCTCGAAGCTGCCGGCTTCGTTGTCCGTTGCCAGATCATCTGGGCCAAGAACACATTTGCCTGGGGCTTCGGGCGCTATAAGTTTCAGCACGAACCCATCTTCTACGCCTACGTGAAGGGCGAGTCCGATCCTTGGTACGGCGACAAGAAGCAATCCACGCTCTGGCACGAACGCAAGCCAGCCGCCAACCGTCTGCATCCCACTATGAAACCCGTCGAGCTCGTTATGCGCGCGATCACCAACAGCTCGAAGTCGGGCGACGTGGTCCTGGACCTGTTCGGCGGGTCTGGATCCACGTTGATCGCCGCCGAAAAGCTTAACCGTCGGTGCTTTGCAATGGAGCTCGACGAGGGATATTGCGACGTGATCGTAAAGCGCTGGGAAATGTTCACAGGCCAGAAGGCAGTGAAGGAGGGCCCGCTTGCCCTTTCAGCCGGGAAATAGGCTCGGACAGGGCCGACCGAAAGGCAGCGGTCGGAACCAGATCATCCGCGAGTGGTGCGAGCAGAAGGGTATCCAGAAGCTGCTCGACGTTGCCGAGGGCAAAGGGCACACGTTCCGCGAGTACAACGGGCGCGTGGTGGAGATTGGCCCGAATGAGAATTTGCAGTTTGAGGCACTGAAGCTGGCCCTGGCGTATGGCATGGGCAAGCCGACGGAGATGGTGGAGATCACGAAGCCAACGTGGGATCCCGAGCAATCGAAGCTCCAGGCCGACGAGGTTTGGAAGCTCATTAAAGAGTTAGAGGACAATGGAAACAGCGGAACGACAAGACCTAGCGACCCAGCAAGCGTGGAAGATCGGCCGTCTTCGCTATAAGCTGCAGCCCAAGCAGCGGATGGTGTACGACACGATTCGCCAAGCTCCTCCCGAGGAGCCGTTTCCGATCGTCTGCTCGCGCGGATTCGGGAAGACCTTTATTGGATCAGTCGTGGCGAACGAGCTCGCGCGGCAGGCCAGTAACGCGAACATCCTCATCCTCTCGAGCACACTCAAGAAGCTCCGCACCATCGTCCGCCCTGCCTTTGACACCGTCCTTGAAGATTGCCCCGAACCCTTCCTTCCGAAATACAACACGCAGGACAGCGTGTTCGAGTATCCCACGGGAGTAAACGTTCACCTGTGCGCAGCCGAGAAGGGCCACATTAAGGACCTCCGCGGTATCCACAACGTCATATTGGTTTTGATCGACGAGGCCGCGTTTTTCGGCGACGAGGACGCGAGCTACCCGCTGGACTATGTTGTTGAACATATTTTGAACCCCATGTTTTTGCGCTCGAAGATGAAGGCGCGCACGATCATGCTCACCACGCCACCCGACACCCCGAACCATCCCTTTAAAACGTATTACGACGTTGCCAAGCAAAAGAATTGCACGGCGACGTTCGACATCTATCAATCCGATATCCCGTTGGACAAGATCGAGGAGATGAAGCGGCGGTGCAAAGACCCGCTGGCGTGGCGACGCGAGTACCTTTGCGAGTGGGTTATTGACGAGTCCCGGATGATCATCCCGGAATGGCGAGCCCATGAAACCTCCTCGAGCTCGCACCCATTCATCCAAGAGTACGACGAAAGCGATCCGCTTTTCCCTTTCTGGGACAAATACTTCAGCCTCGACACCGGCACCGTCGACAAAACCGTCGGCCATCTTGCCTTTTATAACTTCACGACCGCCACCATCCACTTTGCAGACGAGATCACCCGGCAAGGCCGAGAGTGGACCACGGATGACCTCGCCAAGGAAATCAAGATGAAGGAGGAGCTGCGCTGGGGTCCGAGCGCCAAGGTCTACCGGCGCACCGGCGACAACGACAACCAGATTCTTTTATCCGATATGACCACGCTTCACAAGCTCACGATTAACCCGACGACCAAGGACACGCTGCAGGCGATGGTGAACGTTGCGCGCATGTGGGTCAACTCGGGGCGCGTAAAGATTCACCCCAGATGCAAGCTCCTGATTCAGACACTCCGGGACGGCATCTGGAACGCGAAGAAAAACGAATTTGCGCGGACCAGCGCCCTAGGCCACATGGATGCGCTCGCCTCCTTCATCTACTGCATCCGAAACGTTGATGTGGCGCACAACCCTGTGCCGCTGACGCACGGGTTTGACCCGGCGACGCAGTACTGGCTCAACGATCGACGCCCGCAATCCACTCAGGCAATGGAGAAGGCGATCACGGACTCCAACCCATTTTTGAACGGGAGCAACGAATGATCCCCTGCCACCACGACGGATGCTCGCACGAGTCCGCAGACAAGGCCGGCCATCTGGACCACGGCTCGCTGCATTTCACGGCCAGCGTCATGGGCAACCCCGAATATTTAGCCGCGGTGAAGGACATCAAGCAGGCGCCGGATCAACGGATGGTCGGCCTAGAGAAGCTAAACGCCGTCCACCAAGCTGAGCACGACAAGAGGCAATCGAATGACGATAACCTACGGTAAATTTCGGATGTTCATGCCTACCCGCAGCCGCAACGGGTACATCCTCATCGGTGCGCTCGTCGGTGCCGACAAGACCGTGACCTATTTAAGTCGCCTCGCCCCCCGCGCGACCCGCGATGACATGCGACGCGAATACGGGAAGCTCCGTGAACGAATCCACAAAGATCACCCGGGCATCAAGGAAGAGTTCACGCTGTTGCGCCCGAAGGTGGCATACAACTAATGGCAAGCGCGCCCGCCGTCCCATCGACCGAGCAGAAGGTTTACTCCGGGATCCAGGACTATTTTGCCCTGCAGCAAGGGCGCGAGTTCGTCAACGAGTGCTTCAAGCGCATGGAGGATTATCGCTCCTACATCGAACGCTCGGGCAGGCTCTCAACCTGGAAGCGCTGCTATAAAAATTATTACCTCGGCGGCATCGACAACGCCCGCCTACGCCAAGCCGGTGACAAGAACCAGTTCGTGCTCGCCCAGGTCAACCATTTCGCCAACATCATGGGCCACATGCTGAACAACGTGACGAACTCCCGGCCCAACCTTAAGGCTCGCGCCGCCAACGCGGATTTTAAATCGCTCGCGCAGACCAAGGTGGGCGATCAGGTTTTGGAGTATTACCTCGGCGAGAAGGACATGGAGGATTACACCAAGGACACCGCCGAGCTGTCGCTTATCTTCGGCGAAGCAGAGTTTGAAATGCTCTGGGACGCCATGCTCGGCGAGGACGTAGCAGCCGAGACCGACGAGGAAACCGGTGAGCCGACCGGCGCCATGAAGCAGGGCGACGTCACCTTCAATTTTTACGCGCCGATGGACGTTGCCAAAGATTTCACAATGGGATCGCCCGACAAGTGTCCCTGGAAAGTGACAACGCAGTGGGTCAGCCGCTGGGACCTCGCCGCCAAATTCCCGCAGTATGAAAAGGAAATTCTATCGGCCTCGAGCGCGATGTCCAACATGCGCCGGCAACGGATCGGGCATCCCGTGTTCGAGACGGAAAATGACCAGATAGCGTTGTACACCTTTATCCACAAGCGATCGGCGATTTTGCCCGACGGACGCCTTGCACAGTTCATCGATAACGCCGACGTCGTTCTGATCGACAGCCCGCTCCCGCACAAAAAGGTCCTACACCGCATTGCTCCGCGGGAACAGCACGGCACCGTGTTCGGCTACACCGTCGCCTATGACCTGCTTCCGATCCAAGAAAACATCAACATGCTCTATTCGATCATCGCCAGCAATCAGGCGATGTTCGGTGTGCAGAGCCTTCTCGTTGCGAAGGGCTCCGGGATTGAGTACTCCGCGCTGCACGGCGGTCTCAAGATCGTCGAGTATGACGCCAAGCCGGGAGTCGACACAAAGCCGTCGGTATTGCAGCTCACCTCCACCCCCGCCGAAATCTTTAAACACATTGATCACCTGATCCTTCAGATGGAAACCATCTCTGGCGTGAACAGCGTCGTGCGAGGCCAGCCGGAGGCGTCACTCGAATCGGGAGCCGCCCTGGCACTTGTCGCGTCGCAGTCGCTTCAGTTCATGTCCAGCTTTCAGCAGGCGTATACACGGCTCTTAGAGTCCTCTGGTACTGGCCTGCTCGATATCCTGAAAAACTACGCCCAGGCACCGCGCCTGATCTCGATCGTCGGCAAGAGCAACGTGCAATACCTGCCGGAGTTTACCGGCGACGACATCTCGGAGATCGATCGCGTTACCGCCGAGGTCAATAACCCGCTCGCGCGGACCACGTCCGGGAAGCTGCAGATCGCGCAGGACCTTTTGACCAAGGGAAAGATCGACGCCAACCAATACCTGCAGGTCCTTGAAACGGGATCGCTGGAGCAGGCGACCGAGGGCTTATCCAGCCAGCTACTTTTGATCAAAGAGGAGAACGAGCGGTTGCTGAAGGGCGAGCAGCTCCGGGCGCTAAAGACCGATCTGCACATGACGCATATCCAGGAACACGCGTCGGTGCTCGCCAATATTGAGGCGCGGTTCAAGCCCGAGGTGGTGGATGCGGTCAGCGCTCACATCCAGGAGCACGAGCAGCTTTTGATGACGCTTTCCCCGATCATCGCGGGTGCGACGAATCAGCCCATTTTGAATCCGGGCGCGCCAGCAGGTGGTGGACCACCGCCACCCGCAGGGGCTCCACCGGCTGGTGCCGGCGGCGGTCCTGGTGCGTCCAACGTGACAAACCCGACGAACCCGGCGCAGCATGCAGCCGAAGCTGTACACCAGCCCAATATGCCGAAAAACCCGATGGGCGGCCCGAACCCAACCGCAGGAGGAATGTAAATGTTCAAGAAAATTGTACGAGCTGCCCTCACAGGTGTTGCCATCTTCACTGGAGTCGCGACCCTCGCTTACGCGTGGATGACACCGACGTGGCAAAAGCCAATCGCAAATGAATCGGCTCTGGCCTACAGCACAACGTATGCGTTCCAGACGAACAACGCGCACGTCGACACGCTTGCCATGCAGTGCGTTTACACGAGCGCGACGATCGTGACGACGAACTTCTCCGACTCCAACATTACGCTGAACTCGGCGGTCATCTCTGCGACCAATACCTTCACGTCGCTGGACCCGACGCAGACGGGAATGATCGCGTTGCCCGTTCTTTACTCGTCGAGCACCCAAACCGTCTCGCCGCTGGTTAACCAGACCACGTATTACGTGATCCCCGTCGATCGGAGCAGCTTCAAGCTGGCGCTCACGAGCACGGGCGCCATCGCTGGCGTCGGCATTGTGATTACCAGCTCAAACACGGCGAGGACCTACACGTTGGCGCCTCTTGCTATTACAGGAACCCCGAGCTTCAAGTGGCAGGTATCGAACAACGGAACGAATTACAACGACCTGACGACGACGCCATACAACGTCGCTATTTCGAGCGTGACGATGCTGAGCTATACGCTCGGCGGCGCTGCATCGATGTGGGATTTCGGGCCGTTTGATTACACCTGGATTCGACTGAACGTTATCGGCCCGACGACCGGCGGGATACAGCTTAAATGCACCCCCAACGGCGAGGGCCAGGACAGGAACTAAGGAGAAATATGTCTACACCCAACACACCAGCACCAGCACCCGCAACGCCGCCAGCGCCTGCACCTGCAGACCCGAAGGCGCCGGCAGCGCCAGCAGCTCCAGCCGGTGACCCTCAAAAGCCGGCTGAAGGAACGGATGGGAAGGCCCCGGAAGCTAAAAAGCCGGCTAACCAGCTAGAGGCCGACCTTGCCGCGCAATTCGGCGAGGATTGGGAAAAGCTCCCGATAAAGGCCAGGGAGCGGATTATTGCTTCCGAGCTTAAGAGCCGGGAAGCGGACAAGCGGATGCAGCTCGCCGCAAAGCTGAAGAAAGACCTCGACATGACCACCGCCCAAACCGGGCAGCTCATCGAGGCTTTGAAAAAGGATCCGTGGAAGGTCCTTTCTAACCCCGCGCTTGGACACGACGTCCGCAAGCTGGCCGAAGAATATGTGTGGACGATGATCCAAGAGCAGCGGATGACGCCCGAGCAGCGCGAGGCGATGCAAACCAAAGCCGAGCTCGCCAGCCTTAAGGCTGAGAAAGAGCGCGCGGAAAACGAGCGGAAGCAACAGGAGATGGACACGCTGATTGCTCAGCGTCGTGCGTATTGGGAGAAGACGATCGCAGAGGCCATCGATGCTGAACGGCTACCGAAGACCTCCTATGTGGTGCGCCGCTTCGCCGATTACGTCAAGGCTGCCGCCAAAGCGCGACAACCAGCTGATATGCCAGCCATTGCTGGGCAGATTCGACAGGAGCTTGTGGACCTTCAGTCCAAGTTCCTGCTGCCCCCGAAGGCGGCGAATGAGACCGACGATCAATACGAGGAAAGGATTCTCGCGTCGGCACCCAACGAGTACGTCAAGCTGCTCAGGAAAGCGGATTTAAAAAAGCTCCGCGCGAAGGGCCTCGCCCCGAAACCGGGACCGAAGCCGACGTCGTCGGAGCCTGCCAAGGGCAACGGGAAGATGTCCATGACCGAATGGCTGAATCGGCGCGACGAAAGGTTGGGTAGGAAATAAAGCTTTCGCTGGATGAGCTACCGCCGCAAGGCGCCTCTACCCAGCAAAACGTAGGACCCGGATGAGCAACCGCGAAAGCGACTCTACCCGTTGAGACGAAGTACCGCAGTACGGAATGCCGTGTGGGGCTCCGAATAACCTTAAAGGAGACTCATCATGGCTGCTGCAGATACCCTTGCCACACTCAACGGCTTGACGAAAGAACGCTATGCGGACTCGGTCGTCAACGTTGTTCCGGCCTTCGCCAAAGTTCTGAAGATGTCGAAGTTTTCCAAAAAGGATCGCATCGGCGCGCATTACAACCAGCCGGTGATCTTGTCGAACGAACAGGGGATCACGTTCGGTAACAGCTCCTCGACCCTCCCGCTCACGTTGAACAACAGCGTGGCGATGACCATGCAGAACGCCCAACTCCAGTCCATGTTCTTCGCGCTCCGCGGGCAGATCGGCGTCGATGCCATCATCCGCACCGCCTCGAAGGACCAGGCAGTGGAAGATGCGCTCGAACTTCTGATCACCAACATGGTCGAGTCCGAGACCGGCTACATCGAATCCGAGTTGCTCTACGGATCGGTCGGCATGGGAAGCACCGGCACCGCCGCGTTCACCAACAACAGCGCAACCTCCGAAACCGTGCCCGTTCAGGACATGGCTGCCGGACTCTTCGCTGGCAAGGAAAACGCGACGATCAACTTCTACAACGGCGCCTCGTTGGTCAGCTCCGCTGCAGACGCGATCTTCACGATCTCGGCTGTCAGCTACAACGCGACCACGCCGACGTCCTCGACCATTACGGTCACGGGTACTGCTACCGGAATCACCGCGCTTAACGCGCTGTCCGGCACGAACCTGACCATCTATTGGGCGGGCGCAAAAACCGTTGAGTTCCCTGGCCTTGCTGCCGTTGCGTCGAACACCGGGACGTTGTACGGAATCGACTCGACGCTGTATTCGCTCTGGGCCGGTAACCAGTTCGACTGTAACAACGCCCCCTTGACCTTCGGTAAGGTCCAAGAAGGCGTCGCGGTCGCGGTTGCCAAAGGCTTGATGGAGAAGGCGCACTTGTTCGTCAGCCCGCCCACTTGGGCGAACCTGCTGAACGACCAGGCCGGACTCCGACGCTACACCGGCGATTCTTCGGCGCGCTTGAGCAATGGCGCAGAAGAAATCGAGTTCATGAGCTCGAACGGCCCGCTCGTCATTGTGCCCCACGGGTACATCAAGACGAACCAGGCTCACCTCGTGCCTGACCTTGAGAAGCGCTGGAAACGGATCGGCTCGGTTGAGCTCGCGTTCAACCCCGGCGTCGAAGACCCGGATAAGTACTTCGTCATGCTGCAGAACTCTCTCGGGTATGAAACCCGGCTCGTCTCGGACACCAGCCTCTTCATTGAGACTGCGCCTGCCCGGTGCGTGCAGTTCAAGAACATCACGAACACCACGAACTAATCAGGACCCGACCTACCTCCCCGGCCTGCTGCTTGGGCCGGGCAGGGTAGGCGGGATTTTCTTAAGGAGAGTGCCCAATGGCTAACAGCGTTTTCAGCATCATCGTTACTTCTCAGGAGTCCGCACAGGCAGTAAAAGACAAATTCCTTTTGTCCCGGCAATCGCCGGTGACCTTGCTCAATGCGATCAGTGACTACTTCCGCAGAATGGCGGGTGGCATTACCGCCTCGAAGGCTTACGTTTCGACGACCGTCGTTCAGGCCTCCGGCACAATCACCCTCTCCGCGTTTGTCGCCAATGACACCGTCACGGTTAACGGGACTGTGTTGACCGGGAAAGCCTCTCCGTCGGGAGCCGTCCAGTTCTTAATCGGAGCCAGCGATACGGCGACCGCCGCAAATCTGGCTGCCTGTATCAACGCGAACACGACCCTCAATAAGCAGGTAGTCGCGACATCCGCTGCAGCCATCGTGACGATCACCGCGCTTGTTCCGGGCGCTTTCGGAAACCTCGGCACGTTGGCGATTTCGGCGCACGGCTCGGTGTCTGGTGCAAATCTCACGGGTGGATCGCAGGACGTACCGACGCTGATCTCGCACGGTATCTAAGGGGGCTTTATGGCCGAGAGCGTAACGCTAGGCGGGGTTAACTACACCATCCCTGACCCCGGGGATCAACCGAATTGGGCCACGGGCCTTACTCCATACCTTGTCGCGATCGCGGCGAATGTGGCGTCGGCTCCGGCTTTCATGCAGCCCGTTTCGGTGACGGCAACTCCGCAGACTGGCGTCTCGGGCAAAACGTACTTGGTCACAACGTCGTCGATAGCGATAACGATCAATCTTCCGGCACCTGCCACAAATATGTGGTTGATCGTGAAGGACATCTCGGGTGCCGCGGCGACGCGCAACATTACACTCCACCGTCCAGGCTCACAAACGATTGACGGAACGGCTGCGGACAAGGTCCTCAGTCGGAACTTCGGCACCTGGATCATCTGCTCCGATGGGACGAATTATTTTGTCCTGAACCAGTTCCCCGATACGGGGCTGGTCGCTGCAGACTATGCAGCCGGCTCAATCTCAAACGTAGCAATCAACGCGGCGGCAGCAATCGCCGTGTCAAAGCTTGCGGCAATGTCCGCGACGAAGGTGGTCACTACCGACGCCTCCGGCTTTCTTACAACGGCGAGCGATCCTCTGCCCGTGGCACGTGGTGGCACAGGTCTCGGGACAAGCCCGATCACAATCGCTCTTGGCGGCACCAACTCAATCGCGGCGTTGAACAATAACCGCGTTATGCAGTCGTCCGCTGGTGCAATCGTGGAGGCGGCAGCAATAACAGCCAGCCGCGCGCTTGTCTCCGACTCAAACGGCATTCCCGTTGCGTCCTCGACGATAACCACGACTATCCTTGGATATCTAGCGAATCTGTTTAACTACCGGCGACCCGTCCTCCAATTCGGAAGCATTACGACTGTTGCCATTGAAGCTGGGATTGTCACCGGAACATCTGGCGACGTAACTCTTCTATTCCGCGATGGCGAACTCCGAACCACGAACAACACGACTTACACGACCTTCAACATCACACGGAACGCAGTATTAACCGGCACAAAACAGTCTGGACTGCGGAGCGGACTTTCGGAAGCGACTAGCACCTGGTATGCGATTTACGGAGTCAAGTCGCAGGATTCGACGGACGTAATTGCCGTCGGTGACACGGTCCTCCCGCTTCAAGCGAATTACGCGACGCTCAATTCTAACTTCGGGTCGAACGGATGGGTTTACCTCGGCATGATCCGAAACGGAGATTTCTCGAGCGCTACGGGCGACATCCTGAATTTCATCCAAGCCGGCAACATGACGTTGTTCATCAATACGTGCGCAGGGAACGCCCGACCAATGAACGGGACTCTTGTCGCAACAACCGGCGGCGCAACCTCGCTCACCTACACCTATTCATCGGGCACAGGATCGACCAATATCCCAGCGAACCTGTCGCACATTCGTTGGAATTGGGCCGCGGGTGGGACGGCAAACTCCACCGACGTTACGGATACCGGCGGCAATGTGTACATGGACAGGCGACCCAACGACGGCGGGGGGCGCATAGCAGGTCAGGTTCTATCCCCGGCTACTTACGGGCTGAAGCTATCGAACACGGGCGCGACAAGCGTGGTCTTTGACATCGCATGTGCGGGCTTTGTGGATGACGCATTGGGCGTCGGCACGAACCCAATGTTTTAGGAGGTTTCAATGGCTCACATTTTGATCGTCACAAAGCCAGACGGGCAAAGCTATCGAATGGCATTTTCCGGTGACTGGGGACCGACGGTGGAACAAGAGAAATTAAAGTTGCCCGGTTGCACATTCGAGGAGACAGACGAATCAGATCAGCCAAAGGAGGCAGAACAATGAAAGGTCCAGAACAGTACGACATGGACGAAGGCTTGATGGACGAGCTCGGTGGTGCGATGGACGATTACGACGATAAAAAGGTGCGGCCTGTCGTGGTTGAGATTTCGATTCACCCCCAGGGAAAACCTGATGCTGCCGAGGAGCCGGAAAGCGACGAAGCGAGTCTGCCAACCCCCGAGGAGCTCGAAGAAATGATGAAGGCACACGCCTAGGAGGCCAGTATGGTCGTATCTCTCGGCGCAGCCGTAACGGTTGACTCGATCGTCAGCCTCATCAAGCTACAAGCGGTCATCCCTAACACGGCGACGCTTTATAGCTCGGCGAACGTCGCCTCCATTCTCGACGACATGATGCGGAAGCGTGTAATCCCGTTGGTGAAGTCGCTCAAGGAGGAGTATTGGGTTACCTCGCTGGCGACGCAAATCGCAGCGAGTCAGAACGCATATCCGATTCCTTATCGCGCCGTGGGCCACGCTCTGCGTGATGTCGCCCTGCAGGATGCAAGCGGGAACCTCCTTTACTTGGTGCGGTACGAGCCGGAGGACATAAAGTCGCCGTTTCTACCCTGCGGCCCGGGATCCTTTGCGCTCGGATATTACCTCCAGGACTTCAACGTGGTGCTTTACCCGCCGCAGATGTCCAACTATGTCGCGTATCAGCTTCTGATGAAATATGAGCGGCGCCCGAGCAATTTGGTCCTCAGCACCTCGTGCGGTCAGATCACCAGCTTTAACCAGGGCGCCTCAACGATCACGCTTTCGTTCGTTCCAACTTCCTGGTCTACGTCAACGACGCTCGACATCATCAACAACCTGCCCCCGTTTAACTCGATCGCCGACGACGTTGTGATCACGAACGTGAACGGGCTCGTGCTGACGATCACTGTGCCATCAGCATTCTCGACGACGTTTTGGACAAGCGTGGCGCAGAACTATTGGGCGGCACCGTCCATGACAACCCCGATCCCGCAAATCCCCTATGAGGCGTTCCCGTATTTATCTGCGCTCGGAAAAAAGGCGCTGCTCTCCGGGATTGGCGACGTAAACATGCTCAAGGAAGCGGACGACGATATCGCCGAGGCCAAGGTCCTGATCAATTCGATTCTCACCCCGCGCGTGGAAGGCACACCTAAGACACTTTCCGGCTACGACGGGATCATGAATTACGGTACTGGAGGGATCTTCGGCTAATGCTGACCACGGTCCTACAAGCGACTGGCGTCCAGACCAACACTAACAAGCTGTCCGTTCAGGCGGGCGGTCTTGTGCAGGCCGACAACTGCGTGGTGGATAAAAAAGACGTCATCGAAATCCGGCGCGGGTTTAACCCGGTGGGTGGAACCTTTGCGTTTGCCGGCAGCGGAGACAATCTCTACGTTTACCAGGGCCGTATGCTCGCCACAAACGGCAGCGTCATGGCCTACGACGCAAGCAGCAACCCGTCGAATCCAAGTTGGACGAGCTATAGCGGGTCTTATATCCCGCCGAGCGGAGCCAACAAAATCCACGCTGTCGAGGGTGTCAACTCAAACCTCTACTTCACGACGTCGACCGGCGTGTTCAAGATTGATTCGGTCACGGGAACCCCGTACCTCGCCGGTGGAGTCAAGGCGCTCGATGGCGTTGGTGCAGTGTCAGGGGTCACTGGTTGGTTTAACAACAACTCGAATGTTGCCTACCAGATCGTGTGGGGCTACATCGACGCCAACAATAACACGGTCTTGGGAGATCCCTCTCAGCTTATCAATGTGACCAATACCGCAGGCGCGGGCCGCAATGTTGACGTGACGTTTACGGTCCCATCGGGACTATCAACGTCCTACTTCTGGCAACTCTATCGAAGCGCTCAAACCAATGACACCTCCGTGGTGGCTGGCGTTCAGTTCCAGCTCGTGGGCCAAGCCAATCTGACCGCCGGCCAAATCGCCGCATTGTCCGTGACCTATACCGATCAAACGCCGGACAACCTGAAAGGCGCCTACCTGTACTCCGACAACACGCAGCAGGGACCGCTGCAGACGAACGACCAGCCACCGCTTGCCGTCGACATGTGTTACTGGAAAAACATGATGTTCTATCTGAACATCAGCTCGAAGCAGCGCGCTTACGTCACGATGATTTCCGAGGGCGCTCCGAGCGGCGTTCAGGTTGGGGACACGTTTGTCATCACGAGCGGCGCTACAACGCTCACGTTTACCGGCGCTGTGGCGCAGAACGCGGCCTTGGCGCAGTTTAAGGTCGACAATACTTCGACCCCCGCGACAAACATTGACGCAACCGCGCGAAATCTCGTCGCTTGCATCAACCAGTACGGGTCCAACTCCCTCGTTTATGCGTATTACATTTCGGGATATCAGCAGCTTCCGGGCCAGATTCTTTTGGAGGAACGTGCGATCGGCGGCGCCGTGTTCACGGTTACCAGCTCGCGAGGTGGAGCCTACTCGCCCGTTATCCCGTCGTCCGGGACCACTTACGCGTCGACGAATACCCGGCAGCAGAACGGCTTGGCGATATCCAAGGTGGGGCAACCCGAAGCAGTGCCGCTCGTTAATCTTTTGCCGGTCGGAGCCGCGGACCAGGCTGGATATCGTGTACTGCCGCTGACCGACGCTGTTTACGTCCTAAAAGCCGACGGCGTCTTTCGCGTTACCGGCGACACTCCGTCTAATCTCGTTGTCACCGTCGCGTACCCGGACACTATTGTCAGCGTCCCGGAAAGCGCCGTGGTGCTAAACAATTCGATCTACGCTTTCACGAACCAAGGGATCGTCACGATCAATCAATCGGAGCCGCAGCTCCTTTCGTTCCCGATTGAAGACCAGCTACTGCCGCTCCTGAACATCACCAACTTCTCGACGATGAGCTACGGGGTGGCATACCCCGCCGACCGCAAATATGTGTTTGCGTGTCCTTCCGTATCGACCGATACGTCTCCGACCCAAGAGTGGGTTTACAACTACATCACTCAAGCATGGACGCGCTGGGATCGCACCGTGTCCGGCGGCGTCGTGAATCCGAACGACAACAAACTTTATTTCTGCTCGGTCGGATCGGCGCAGCTTGTACAGGAGCGCAAGGCGTACACGGTGATGGACTATGCCGACGATTCCTTCGCCTGCACGATCACCAACTTTTCCGTCTCGGGGACCACATACACCGTTACAGTCGACTCGACGGCTCGAGCAGTGGTGGGCTATTCCCTGGCTCAACCAAACGCCGCGCATCCGAATCTGCCGACCACTTCAGTAATTTTGACGATCGTCAATTCCACGACGTTAACCGTCGCCGACAACATTCAGTGGACCCCGGGGCCTGCCGCCTACTACAAGCCGATTAACTGCACCGCCGGATATGCCCCTGCGCATGGTGGGTTCCCGCTCTATCTGAAGCACTTCACGATGCTGAATTTTGAGGTTGACCAGCTTACCGCCCGAACACTTACCGGGCAGATTTCTAGCGACCTGTCGCCATATCTGGAAGACCTTTCGATTACCCCGATCCTCCTCGGCTTTGGCGATGTCCCGTTTGGGTCCGAGTCGTTTGGTGGCACCGGGTTCAACCTCCAACCGCTGGCGGCGCTCACACCACAGGAAAAGGCCCGAGCACATTGGATCAACGTATTTATCAATCAAAACGAAGCCCTTAGAAAATTCGTGCTGGCTGGTGCCACGGCGCAATATGAAATCACGTCGACGAGGATGCACTAATGAAGCTCCCGACAATTCAGCGATTTCAAAAACAAAATTATCCGGGCAGCCCAGACTGGTTCACGCGCTTCATATCGGACCTGAACTCGTTCACGGAAATTATCTGGAACATTCTCAATAAGAACCTCACGCCATCGGACAACCTCGACGCGCAGGTCTACAACTTTTCGTTGCGCGCCGGGGCCGCAGCCGCGAACAACACCGTTTCGTTCCAGTCAACCCTGAAGCACACCCCACAGGCAATTCTCGTCGGGCAGGTCACCGATCAGGCTGCATACACGGCGGCGCTCACCAGTGCGTGTGGAGTGTCTTGGACATTTTCAGGGACGACGATTTCGATCACCGGGATTTCCGGGTTGACCAGTACGCACACGTACACGATCACGTTGGTCGTGCTCTAGGAGGAGCAAATGGCCTTTTTACCACAGGATCAGCAAGACACAACCCAGCAGGGGCAACAGCAGAACCAAGTTCCAGCTGTGCCGCAAATCCCCACGCTTCAAGGGACGAGCGGCCCTACTGCGTCGTCTTCCTCTGGGACCGGGTCGACGAATACAGCCTCGGCGCCGGGAGCCGCTCCTTCTGCCCCGTGGCAGAACATCTCCAGCTATCTCAACGCGAATGCTGGGCAAGCCGGCAACGTTGCGGATACGATCGCCGGAAACCTCCAGAGCCAGTACAACACCGCCAATCAGGGCATTCAGCAGGCCCAACAGAATTTTGGGCAGCAGATTGAAAGTGCACGAGTGCCGCTGAACTCCGACGTGGCGACACGGGCCGCGCAAACTCCAGGACAATTCGTTCAGAACCCGAATGACGTGGCCGCTTTCCAGAAAATGTTCAACGCCAGCTATGGCGGCCCCCAGGATTTCAGCCATACCCAGGATTATTCCGATCTCCAGGGAAAGGTCCTGGCCGCCCAAAAGCAGGCCTCGCTCGTCAACCAGGGAACCCCCGGTCTGATGACACTTTTGCAACAGGCCGAAGGCGCAAACGGAGCCAACCCCACCCAAGGAGTGACGGCGCTGGATTCTCTCTTGCTTCAGGAGGACCCCAACAATTTCACCAAGGTGTCCGACGCCGCCAAACCGTTCGGCTCTCTGACCGATTACCTCAGCTCGACACAGCAAGGGCTCGATACTGCGGCCCAAAACGCTGCTAAAGAGGCTGCTGCAACGCAGTCGTCTCTTCAGAACCAGTTCCTCGGGCAGGGAGGCGTGGCTCCTTCGTTCCAGAACAAGCTAAACCAGGAACTTCAAGGCGCTGTTGGCAAAGCCAAGGATTACAACCAGACGATTGCGGATACGATCGCCGCGCTTGCGGCAGGACAACCGCTTCAGAACACCTATCCAAACTGGGTCCAATCGAACATCGATCCGTCGGGAACGCTGCAGGCGCTGAATCCCTACGGCACGGGCGGCGGGATCTTCCAAAACATGCTCGGGAACGGATTCCCGGGGGTCGCGCCAGGAATGCTCGCGCAGTTTTACAACGCTCCGAAGCAGCTCAACACGCCAGGACTCGAAAACGTAATGACGCCTCAAGAGTTGGCAGACGCGCAAGCTCTTAATCAGCTGTTGGGTCAAAGCGCGGTCGCAGCGCCGACGCAGCTTGGTCAGCAGTTCCAGGTCCCGCAAGGATACGGGTCGTTTGATTCAAAAGCCGCCACGCAGGCGCTGTACGACACATTGATGAACGACCAGAGCGCTCTGCCGCAAATGAACGATCTCCAGCTCGACAGCTACCTCAACGATATCCACACGTTGGGATCGTGGCTTGGAATGCCGAACACCGCATATCCGAATCCCGCGCCGCCGCCGGCGACGCCGCCGCCCGCTCCTGGAACAGGCCCAGGACTTGGCGATGGCGGTGGACCTCCGTACCTTGCACCTCCGGGCGGCCCGGGCGGCACCGTACCGAGCCCTGGCGGCGGACGACACACGTTCTAAGGAGAATCTATGTCCAGCTCAGCGACTAACGCATCGTATGGAAGTGCTGCCGGAGGTGTCGTCGGCTCCTATTGGGGACCTGTAGGGTCAGCAGTCGGATCCGCGGCAGGCGGCATGATCGGCGGGATGTTTGGGAGTAACGTAAGCGAAGAAGCGCTTGAGGCCCTGAAAAAGGCCCAGGCTGCCATCGCCGCCATCCCTGTACCCACAGCACAGGACATGAAGCTCGTTCTCGAGCCTTTGGTCCAGCAGGGGGTTCTCACGCCGGAGGCCTATTCCACATTCCTCCAAAAGCCGTCGGAGTTCACGAATATCAACCTCGACCAGGCCCCGCGAAATGCGGAGATGGCCGCGCTTTCACAGATGCAGGACATCGCCAACCAAAACGGGAATGATGCCGAGTTCCGGGCAGCGATGAACGATGCCACCAATCAGGCCAACACTCAGATGCAGGGGCAGACCGGCGCGATTCTGCAAAACGCCGCCGAGCGTGGCGCGCTCAACTCGAACATGACCACGGCGGCGCAGCTTGCGAACGCCTACTCCGGGAATGCGAATATGGCGAACTCCTCTGTCAACGCCGCGGCGGCAGCCGAGCAACGCGCCCTGCAGGCGATCGCTGAATCGGCCCAGCTTGGTGGGCAGATTACGTCCCAAGACTACACGCAGCAAGCTCAGCGCGCGCAAGCAATGGACGCGATCAATCGATACAACGCGCAAAACGCTCAGAATCAGTCGAACATGAACGTGCAGGGACGAAATCTCGCCCAGGCGTCCAACCTCGACATGGCAAATCAATTCAATCAGCTAAACACCGGCATTCGGAACCAGCAGGCGCAATATAACGCCGCCCTGCCACAGCAGATATTCGGTGATCAGCTTCAAAAAGCGGGCGCAATGGCTGGCCTCGCCGTTCCTCAATCGAATCTTTACCAGCAGGGCTACACAGACCAAGCCGCGACGAACGGAAAGCTTGTGGGTGGGCTTGGGCAGGTTCTGGCGAACCAATACAGCAACCAAAATGCCGCAAACGCTATGAAGCAGCAGGGCACCCCTGCGACCAATACCAACGCGAATACCGGCTCGTCCTGGAACGGCATGCTATCGCACGGTGGAGTTGTGCCCGGTAAGGCGCCCCTTCCCGGAGATCATCCAGCGAACGATGTCATTCCCGCTCGGCTTTCTCCTGGTGAGGTCGTAGTCCCGCGCTCTGCAGCGGGCAATCCACATGCGTTGGCAGCGTTCATCGCACATTTACCACAAGGAAACGCCCCCAAGATTCATCCCGACGACGTGAGAACGGTCCTGCAGGCATTGACGGCTCATAGGTCCGATGGAATGTGGCGTGGCGGGAGGGCTTGCTAATGAAAACCAGCGACGACGAAGTGATGCCAGACCTAGGGGATATCCCTATACCTGGAGGCACGATCCCGGCCAGCTCTTTTGATGTCGGCAACAATTCGACGACTTACAGGACCGCGGGGCAAATTCCTCCGCCGCCACCGATGCCAATCGCCAGGCCAGCGATGCCTATGCAACAGCCCGCGCCGGCGGCACCGCCTCCGATGGCCCGTCCTCCTGCGCCGTCGTTGCCCGGAATGCCGCCTCCGCCAATGCCCAGCATGAGCGACGTGCTTTCCCAGGCCCAGGGGGCTGGGAGCCAGCTTTATGGCGCGTACACTCCAGAAAAACGGAACGAGCTTTACACGATGCTCCTCGACCAGGCGACCAAAAGCAAAGGACAAGGTATCGGAAACGCTCTGGCGATGGCAGGGGACGCGATTGCCGGAGGATACGGGCATCGCGATTCAAATTTCCTGGATAAGTCGCTCCAATCGGAAAAGGACGCGAGGCAGGGCGCGCTGGATGCGTTTGATACCGCCCAAAAAGGGAAGCTCGCAGAAACGGGCGCGGGCATGGAGCTCGAGAAGATGGACCCGAACTCGAAAATATCACAGGTCAGCCGTCAAGCCTACGCTCCTCTGCTCGCGAAGCTTGGCTACAGCCCAGCGGCGCTCTCCAAAATGAGTGCTGCCAACGTGGAGACCGTGTCGAAGGTCGCCGCCGATCTTGGCGGCAAGGAAATGGAAAACCTATTCCACCAGGCGCAGCTCATCGTCGAGAACAACTATCACAAGGCCGAGATCGGGATCCAGCAGGAAGGCAAACGTGCCGAGGCGCTGAAACAGCTCGGCGAGCACCCGATTGCGAGCATGTTGCCGACGGCAACGAATGCGGCCCTGAAGCAACAAGCTGGGCTGACCGCGCCCACGACGGGCCATTTACAGCCGGGAGCGACGACGCAGGCCGGGGGACCGCTTGGCCCGACGACAGTGAAGGACGGCAAGACCTATGAATGGTCGCCGATCACGCAGAAATACCACTTAAAACAATGAACTCTGATCTCTTTACCGACGCTCCAGCTCCAAAAGCAGACGCGTCCCTATTCTCTGATGAGCCCGCGCCGCAGATCGGGCAGCTCGAGTCATTCGGGCGCGGGGCTGCAAACAACTTCCCGTTGGCCCCGCAGGCGATCGCCGCGGTGTCTCCTGGCTCCTATTCTCAGAACCTTGAGGAGTGGAACCAGAAAGCTGCGCAGGCTAAGGCGGCAAACCCGATCACCTATGGAGCAGGGGCGGTGACCGGCGCTATGGCTCCGCTGGCTATCCCAGGGGTCGGGGAGGCCATGATGGCGTCGCCGGTGCTCGCCAATGCCGGATTGGGAGCTGCATCCGCGATCTCGAATATCGACTTGCTCAAAAACCCCGAGGAGGCGGCGAAGGCTGGCCTTATCGGTGGCGGGATAGGAGGCACGGTCGGCAAGGTGGCGCAGATGCTGCCCGGGCCGACGGAATTGCTCGGGATGGCAACGAGCCCGGAGGCGGTTGCTGCGAAGCTGGCAAATCCTGGGATGAAAGACGCCAGCGTCGAGGAGCTCACTCAGGGCCTGCCGGACGTCTTCAACAAATTCAAAACCGCCGCATCCGGGGTGAGCGACTATGCCGACGGATTGCTTTCGAGCTCGCCCTACCTGAACGACGGCGCGATCCCCAAGGACGCGGTCTTTGACGTCCTCAAATCGGCGCGAAATGCGGTCGGAGGCCGGAGCGATGAAGCGGGATCTGCGGCGAAGACCCTGGGATCTTGGGAGGACTCGCTTAAGAGCCTTCACTCCACGGTCAGCGAACAGAATCTGAAAGCCATTGTCCGGGACATCGACAAGGACATCAACTGGAATCGTATCCGCTTCGACCCGACCTATCAGCCCACGCTCGAAGAACAGGGGTTGATGAAGCTCCGCGGCGGGTTAGATGACGTTTTGAAGCAAAACAACCCGGAATATGCCAAGCAGATGGGCCTGGTTGAGGAGCAGCTCTCCACCGCACGGGATTTTGCCAAGAAGTTCGGCCTTGAGCGCCGCGAAGGCGAGATTCTGCCCTCCGATACCTCTGCGGGCCGGCTTGATAAGGCCTTGGTGGGCAGCAAGTTCGAGACGCAGCGCATTTTGGGCAAAACAAAGGACCTGACGGGCGAAGATCTCGAGACCCCGCTGCTGCTGCGGCAATTTAAAGGCCCGACCCCGGAAAATCCGGCGGGCCTGCCATCGAAGATCGCCGCTGGTATGGTCGGCGCAGGGCTCGGACATGGATTAGGCGTTGAAGGCATGGGACTTGGCGCCGTCTTGGGCCACAGGGCGCTCCACGAGCCGTTATCGATCGCGGGTCGCCGTGGCTCTGAGTGGATCATGGACACGATGATGGCGAACCCCGCACTGCGCTCCTATATGCCGATGTTTAACCAAGCGGCGCAGCGCGGAGAGCAATCGATAGTCGCCAATCACTTCACCCTGATGCAACGCGACCCCGAATACAACATGGCGTTTTCGCAAGCGGCGAACATGGGCATGCAGCAGGCCGGTGCCCACTGAGGTCTGCGTGGATGAAAACGAAACACATTTTAAGAGAGAGGAAGACCGAAAGTGGCGCGAGCGCGTAGACGATCGCTTGGCGGCACTGACCGCTGGCGAGACGGTGCAGAACGATCGCTTGGACGATCAGGCCGAGAGGCTGGACGAGGTCGATCGGACGATGCGCGGCGACACGGAGAAAGATACGGGCGGGCTCATCGAGCGGATCCACGACCAGGAAACCAAGATGTCCCGTCTCGAAGCAATGCTGGGTATGGATTCGCTGGGCAATCCAGGCATCGCGAAGAAGGTTGAGCTTTTATGGAAGAGAGAACTCAGGGCCGAGCGCGATTCAGAAAATCGCTGGAAGTTTTGGACCGCGATCGCCGTCGCGATCCTTTCGCTGAGCGGGCTCGTGTTAAGAGACTTCGACAAGATAAGCGTCGCCGTCGGACTGAAACCGAAGACGACTTTGACAGCGGAGAAACCTTCAAAGCGGAGTGGCAGTAGACGAAGGCGGCACGTCGCACCGCCGCCCCCGGAGGCCACCGATGGTGCGACCGAAGAGGCTGTGCAAGAGTGACGGCGCCGAATTGAGGATTTTTTGGGATGAACCTATGGGGACAGCTTGGCAGTGCGTTCAGTGCCTGGTGGTCAAATCCCAGGATGAGCTGGAGCGTGAGATTCTCGTGGACGGGAGTAAACAATATGACGTTCAAATTTTTCGATCCAATCCGTGACCCGCTAATCGTCGGCCTCGACGATCGATTGATGCTGATGCTGGACAGTGCCCGGGATGTTGCCGGCGTCCCTTTCACCATTACCTCTGGCAAACGCACTCCCGAACAGAACGCTTGCCTTCATGGCGCCGCGGCTGACTCGGCGCACCTTTCTGGGCTGGCCGTTGATCTGCAAGTGCAGGATGATCACAGCTTAGAGCGGATCCTCTGGGGGTTGCATAAGGCCGGATTCGTGCGCTTCGGGCTTTACGTTAAACAGAGCACGGGCATCCCATCAAAGCTGCTGCCGCATCACATCCACGTGGATATCGACGAGAACAAGCCACAACAGTACATGTGGGTTTTAAAGGAGCTGAACTAGCCATGTTCGAGAACTTTTTCGCAAAGATCGCCGGTAAAGCCGTCGCTTCAAAGTTGAAACTACAGGAGGATGCAACCATGCCAACGAAACCTTGGTATCAGAGCAAAACGATGTGGTCCGATATCATCACGATCTTGCTCGCAATCGTCGGATTCGCGGACAAGCACTTCACCGGGGGACATATTGTCGCCAGCCCTTTTTACAGCATGGCGCTGACGTTTCTCGGAGCAATGGGGCTGTATGGGCGCGCCAACGCAACGACTCAAATCGGTTAACCATTTGAGGGAATGTGCGTAAGAAATGGAAGACCGAGGTTCTGTGCGAACGGTGCCTGCTTCATGACAAAAAGGTCAAGGTCGACGGCGTGGTCTGGCCGGGCCCGTCGTATCAGATGAAATGTCCAAAATGCGGGTGGACCGATCGCAGCCTGGTCGATGGCAAGAAAAAAAAGCGTCGTGCGCTTCCTCGCTCCCGTTGAAGCGCCGATCAAGGCCTACTACGGGGACAAGGGACGCCAGTACGACTGGTCCGTCGACCCCGATAATGGGTTCTGGCTACCGATCAAGGCCGCCGACGGTTTCGGGCAACATCGCGGCACTGATTTTGAATGCCCACCCGGGACCGTCGTCCGGGCGATGGCTGACGGGGTGGTTGTCAGGTCGCGCTTCGAGAGCCCCCTCAATGTAAAGGAAGGTGCCGGCCTTTACATACTGCAGCTCGTGATGTTAATCGGGTTCGATTCCTGGGTGATAAAGTACTCCCATCTTAAGGCCTCCCATGTGACCCCCGGACAGCGCATCCAGCGGGGGGATGCGATTGCGGAGAGCGGCAACAGCGGAAACGTTTTGAGTCCCTACCTGCATGTGGACCTGATGAACCTCCGCCACCAGTGGCAGCCGATCCCGTTCGATGTCTAGCTAGTCCAATATTTCCACTTGAAAACTTCGGCTACTCCTGTTATGCCCTGGTCTGACCAGACCAGGAGGATAACTGCAGTGGCTAGAAAGTTCAGCGTACATAAACACTTCTGCAGCGCATGCGGTAAATATTGGAAGTGCCGTTTAAAAATGAGGCCTTGTGCTCTTTATTCGGCGGAGCAGTGCCTTCCTTGCTATCTCGCATGGTGCGCAGCGCATGGGATTTAGTTCATCGTCGATAAAATATTGGTGTTCCATATAGTATATCTGGTCTGTCCTGTCCAGATCAGGCCTTGTGCGACACACTGCCCGCCTGATATCCTACCGGGGATATGGAAATTTCCAAGAAAATCTATATACGGGGCGAAGCAGCTGCGGAGC